>Ga0123340_1000435_pt1 | contig 27229 bp, 29 predicted proteins | sample SirMexnodulemix_FD_89961 | JGI IMG/M metagenome (GOLD analysis project Ga0123340, IMG submission 89961) | Root nodule microbial communities of legume samples collected from Mexico - Siratro Mexico nodule mix | ecosystem: Host-associated > Plants > Roots > Nodule | place: Mexico: Nepantla...
GATCGTAGTCGGTTTTTCCTTGTTTGCGTTGTCTTCGTCCAACACTGCATCGTCTTGGTGCGGCTAAAAAGAGGTGAGCATGAGCAACAGCGAGGAGCCGCGGTGGGAGCTCGACGATGAGCTCAAGACCTTGTCGATCACGTTTCCGACGGATCCACCGGTCGCGTTCGTACTTGACGCAGATTCGCTATCAAGGCTCATCGACAGTGTCGGTCAAATCAGGGCAGAGATGCCCCCGCCACACCAGGAGACTTGGAAGGGCGGGCAAATGGTCAATGCCGTGCTCGATCCTCGTTGGTATTCGGAACCCGACGCGTTGCTTGGAGAATCACTTCTCCACATTCGTGACCCGCGCTTTGGGTGGCTGCACTATGCCCTGCCCCGAGAATCCGCCAGGGCTCTGGGAATCATCTTGGTGCACCAGGCTGATGATGTGCCCGATGATGAACAAGAACGGCATCGCAAGAACTGATCTCTTCACCGAATGGTAGGCGAGAGCATGAGGAATTGTGTGGCAATTACGCTGCGCTTGCTTGTCGACGTGATCGTGATTGTCGTTTGTCATGCCTGGATACCATTTCTGGAATGCGGACCACAGGCAACCGTCGAGGGTCTGGGTTCTGGTTTGCAAGAGCAGACGCGCATCTCCTGGTCACGGAACTTCTTGACGTTGTAGGCATAGGTGGGACCCCGCTTGCTGCCCTTCTTCTGCGGTTTTCCGGCCTGTAGTTCCATCGCTCGCGTCTTGTGTGCGACAAGACCGAGCCTAAAGATGGTCACCTTGGTCAACATGTGCCAGACCAGAACGGTTAGTTTGCGAGTACGGCGACGGCTGCTACTTGATGGCCACGCCTGGCGCTGACCCGGACGAAGAAGGCATGCAGCGGCCCCGGCGCTTTTGCCGCCGCCCATACCGCCTCCACCAGCATTGCTCGGGCATGGCTACGGCCAATTTTTCTGATGCGTCCGTGATGCGCAGCGCCAAGTCCGGACTGGCCAACACGCAGATTGAGGCCGAAGTAGCTGACCAGCTTCTGCGGGCCCTTGAAGCGGCTGATACCGCCGATGGCAGCCATCGTTAAAGGTTGACGCCGGTGATCGTGAGCAGCATCTAACCGCGGAATCATCCATTGTGTCTTCGGCGATTTGCCGATCGAGAACCGCAAGGTCTTCGCCCAGCCGGTCGAGTTCGCGTATATGCCGCTCGATTGCGATCTGCTCATCTTCAGGCACAGGCTGGCGTTTAAGCCAGTCACGCCCGCAGCCGTTGAATAGATCGGCGTGCGGGCACTTCGGAATCAGGTGGGCGTGCAGGATGGAATGGACCTCGTTCTTGATCCGTGTCCGATGCAACCTGATAGCGGCGCGCCACCAACTGCCGCATGCACGCAGTGGCGCGTCCGGCGTCCAAAGTGCATCGATCTTATCATTCGTTCTGGGGTGCCGACGACCGGTGCGGTTTGTGAGAGGTTTGTGCTCTAAACCGCTCACCGTTGCGATTCCGTCTGAATCGAAGGGCGCTACTGGCCAACGCAGAAGCTGACGAGCAGCAAACAAGAGTAGGTCAGGTGATGCATGAGCTGATCGGCCCCATGCAATGCCCAGAAGGCTCGGGTGTTGGCCGGATGCGGATGGCGGTGCGCGTGCACAGCCTTGGCGTGGTCTATAACGTAGTGGGTCGCAAACTCGGCTAATGCAAGCAACACGACTCTGGTGGCATCCAGACCGACGAAATGCAGAGCTGGAAGAGATCCGCAGGCATGCAGACCCGCATGCACATAGCCGCCGGGTTTATGAAAGTCACCCTTGCCCGCCAGAATCCATGCCGGCTGAAGCAGATAGTCAGCGACGAAATGCTTTAACTGCAGCCATATGAGCAGGCCGACGAAAGCGGTTTCCATGTCCATCGCTCTCCTCCTCGCTCAAGGCGTCGGCCGCTCGATTGTGTGTACCGGGACGGGCAAGGCTTTACCCCGGATCGTCGAAGACCCGAGCGACCGCGTCGGCAGTTCTCCATTTGTCCTCACCTGTGTCATATCGCTCAGAACGATCTCCACACCGTTCTCCTTGGCCACGCCGACAAGCCTGCTTGCCAGATTCACCACATCGCCGATCGCGGTGTAACTCAACCGTTCCGCAGAGCCGATGTTGCCGACCAGCGCCAGACCGCTATTGATACCGATGCGCACGCGCACGGCATCGTGCTGCGGTGCTATCGCAGGCAAGGCGTGCATCGCGTCGCGGATCGCAGCAGCGGCGCGGCAAGCGCGCAAAGCGTGGTCCGGCTCATCGTTCGGAGCGTTCCAGAACGCCATCACCGCATCGCCGATGAACTTGTCGACGGTACCGCCTTCGGCGTGGATTGCCGCGATCGACAAGGTAAGGAACCGGGTGAGCAACGGCTCGACATCCGGCCCAAGCTGTTCGGTGAGTTCGGTAAAGCCAGGGAGGTCGGCGAACAACACGGTGATTTCCGTGAGCTTCCCGCCCGGTTTCGGGTCGATGCTGCCCTCGACCAGCGGGCGCACGACTTCAATCGGCATGAATCGCCCGAAGGCAGACAATCCGGTGGACATGCGTTTCAGCGCATAGGAGAAGTCGCTCAGTTCGGCCAACAGCGTTGGATGGTGGCGTACATCATCGAGTTCGAACCGCTCAATGAGGCTCAGTTGCCTTGCGAGCTGAGACAGAGGACGCGCGAACAGGACTTTCGCGAACAGGATGGCTGTCGCCGAAGCGAGGAACGCAATCCCGGCGATGATGAACAGCACGCGCTGCGTATTGCTGTCGATGTCGCCCGCAAACGTGGACCGCGGGATCGCAGTTACAAGCCGCCAGTCCTCGAAAAAAAGCCTACTGGATGACACGAAGACCGGACCGAGGGCCTGGCTGTCGACCAGCGTGCGAAAAACGCTGTCCGTATTCTGCTTCTGGGCTACGGCAACGGCTGACGCCAGAGCATCCGCTCCTGGAAAGTCCGCGAGATGCGCTGCCATGATGCCGGCGGATGGCTCGGAAGTGGCCAGGACCGAGTCGTCTCCGGCGAGAACGAAGACCCTGCTACCCTCCGGAATTTCAAGTGCCTGCAAGGTCGTTGACAAGCGATGCAGGCTGACGGCCACCATGACGACACCTTCGAAATGCCCGAACACCTCGACCCGTTTCGAGACAACGATCGCAGGCTCGAAACCGTTGGGGAGTATGTTTGCCACGCTCCAGGCCGGCTCAGTGCTCTCCTTGCCAAGGCGATACCAGGGCGACCCTTCGGTAATATAGACGCTCTCGGTCTTCAGTCGGCTCTCGAAGAAAATGTCGCCGGGGATCGGCTTATAGAGATCGCGCCGCAAGGGACGGGGCTCCCCCGGCATTGCCTTGCCGATCTCCACCATCTCTATGCGGTCGTCGGGTGCAGCATGCGCGCCGAAAAATCGCCCATCGGGAAAGCCAAAACCGATCCATGCAATGGCGGGCTGCTCTCGCAGCAGCGACAGAAACAGAAATTCCCGCTTCACTTCGTCGTTTGCCTTGATCGCGCCCTGGAAGAAGATCGACCGCACGATCTCCGCGGTGCTGGACACCAGTGCAAGGTTCCCGGCCAATTCGTTGCGCACGGCACCCGCGCTCTGTGCGTCGAGGCTGGCAACCACCGTCTCGACGTTTTCGGATGCGGTGCGGTGCCATATGAAATGGACGAGCGCTGCGGTGGAGAGTACGGCAAACAGCAGCAGCGCCGCCACCGCGCGGCCCATCTTCACCCGTTTGAGGCGGTCAGCGGTCATGGCGGTCGGTGATGAGGCGGGCGCTGCGGTCGTAGCGGGCATAGGCGAAGGCCCAATCCAGGAATACCGCCAGACGATTGCGGAAGCCGACGAGGAACCAGAGATGGCCCAATCCCCACACCAACCATGCCGGAAAGCCCGACAGCCGGACGCGGCCGAATTCGGCAACCGCCGCCTTGCGCCCGATGGTCGCCAGATTACCGAAGTTGCGATAGCGGAACGGTTCAACGGGGCGGTTGGCGATACGGGCAAGGATCGCGCCCGCAGCATACCGGCCCATCTGTTTGGCCGCCGGAGCAACGCCAGGCACCTGTTTGCCATCTTTACCCACTACCGCAGCCGTATCGCCGATCACGAAGATGGTCTCATGCCCCGGTGGATTGAGCTTTTCGTCAACCATTACACGCCCGGTGCGATCTGCGGGAACACCCAACCATTTGGCGGCTTTCGACGCCATCACACCTGCAGCCCACAGAACGCACGCGGACTCTATCGCGCTCCCGTCGGCCAGACCAACACCCGTTTCGTCGCATCGGGTGACCGGCGTCCGCAGCAGGACTTCGACACCGAGTCCCTCCAACTGCCGCTTCGCCTTCTCTGAGAGGCATGCCGGCATGGTCGGCAGAACCCGTTCACCCGCTTCGATCAACACGACCCGCGCGGCGGAGGAATCGATCCTCCTGAAATCGCGGACAATGACTTTGCGAGCAAGCTCTGCAATCGCACCGGCAAGCTCCACACCAGTCGGTCCGCCGCCGACAATCACAAAGGTCAGCAGTGGCTTTCGCGCTTTTTCGTCCTCGGCGACCTCCGCACGTTCGAATGCTGACAGGATACGTGCGCGGATTTCGGTTGCATCGGCAACGGTCTTCAGGCCGGGTGCAGCCTCAGCCCAGTTGTCGTTGCCGAAATAGGCATGCCGCGCGCCTGTGGCCAATACCAGATAGTCGTATGGAATCCTGCGACCGGCCGTCTCAACGGTCTGTGACTTCGTATCAACGCCTTCGACACGTTCCATCAACACCGTCGCGTTTGCCTGGCGAGAAAGAATGCTGCGGATGGGCGTGGCGACCTGCGCAGGGGAGAGCCCGGCTGTCGCCACCTGATACAGCAGCGGCTGAAAGAGATGATAGTTGCGGCGGTCGATGAGCGTGACATTAACATCGGCCCGGCGCAGGCTCATCGCCGCATTCAGCCCTCCGAAACCCGCCCCGACGATCACAATTCGCGGGCGGCAAGGTTCCGCAAAACCTGCGCTTTGCGGTTTGGGGAGGGGACCGCCGCCGGGTGCTTCGTCAGCCGGATAGCGCATCGGTTATCGCTCCCTGCGAATGACGCGGGCGGCAAGGTGGTCCAACGAAAGGACACCGCCGCCGCGTGCGAGGATCAAGAGCAGAGGTGCGGCCCAGGTCAGATGCTCGCCCCAGTGATCTGGATAGACGAAGATCTGGATCGTGGCGACGACGCCAAGCAGCATCAGGGCGCTCAGCCGTGAGAACAGGCCGAGGAACATCAGGACCGCGCCGCTCAGCTCGGCGGCAGTTGCCATCACCGCCGCGACGCCCGGGTCGATGATCGGCAGATTGTACTCGTATGTGAAGAGCTGGATCGTCACCGGCCAGGAGACGAGCTTGCTTTGCGAGGATTGCCAGAAAACCTGGGCAAGGGCCAGTCGCGACACGAGTTGCACCAACGACAGCGGCAGAGTGTCGAGGCGATGCATCGCGGCCGAATAGAGGCCGGCAAGGCCGCCTCGTTGAGGTATGGATGCGGGGTTCACCATGGTCATGACTTCCTCCTGTTCAATTGGCTTTGGGGGATAGGTGGCGAATGCTGATGATCAGGCCATCGGCAAAGAGCGCGCCCAGTGCTGCGGCAATGTCGAACCCGGGCGCCCGGCTCAGCGAACGGCCGATTGCGGATTCCAGATCCATCCGCCGCTTCAGGCCGTGGAAAAGCGAAAAGTGCGGGGCGTCGAGGCGCAGGAAGCGAACGCTGTCCTTGTTGCGCCAGAGAACGATGCGTTCGGACTCTCGCCTGACGGTCGCGAGAGTGTCGAGATCGCCGCCGGCCTGGTGCGCCGACCAGATCCTGAGTGCCGGCCATCTGGAAAGCATAAGGCGAAGAGAGGGCTGCAAGCGCAGTTCCGGCACGGTTTCTTGTAGGCCGTCGTCAAGCTGTTCAAGGCCGCAAGCGGGAAGGACGGGCGCGTCGAGGGCTTCTGCGACCAGCCATTCGAGGCGCGCTGTGTCGGCGATGAATGGCATCGCGCTGAGGTCGTCGAGCCGCGCGAGAAACTGTGCGAAATTGCCGCCATACCGAACGAGCCGCGCTTCTTCGGGCGGCTTGCTCCTGATGAACAGGCTTGCGGCATGGCGGAAGTAGCTTTCGCCGAGCAACTGGAGCGTCACCGGAAAAACCGCAACCAACGTCGCTGTCAGGGAGCTGAACGTATTGTTGCGGTAAATATTGAAACGCCGCACCGGGTCGAACGATCCCTTTCGCAGGAAGGGCGCGAGATCCGGTCCGTCACGGTGCCAGATCGAATGTGCGATCGCACATTGCAGGGCTTGGTCAGAAAGCATGGCGTGCCCTCTTCGTAGCGGAATTGCTGGCGAAGACGGACGGGGTGATCATTGCGAGAGCCGCGAGCGCGGGCATGGGTCCCTTGGACTGGTCATCCGCGATCGGCAGGACTGCCATGCTTTCGAGCCGGGTTGGCTGTGCCGGCGCATTCCGGGGGCTGGTGTGGCTTTCGAAGGCGATCGACTGGGCCAGCATGTCCGCCCACATCGCCTCGCCGAGCAGGACATCGAGTGCAGGGACATCTGTGTCCCATTCGATCAAGGTCGGGCGGGGGCCGATTTTCCGCAGCGTGTAGGCATAGAGTGTCCAGACCGCAGGTGGGACGCGCGAGCCGTGATCGTCGATGAGCACCACGTCCCCTTCGACTTCGTTGACGGCATGGCCGGCAAGATGGATTTCCCCAATGGCGTGGGAGGGCAACCGGTCGATGAAGGCCCTGGCGTCGAAATCGAGATTGCAAGCGGAGACATAGACATTGTTGACGTCGAGAAGTAGGCCGCAATCGGTCAAGGCGACGAGCTGTGCAAGAAACTCTGCCTCGTCCATCGTGGAGTTTTCGAACGCGACGTAGGCCGACAGGTTCTCGATGAAAACGCGGCGCTGCAGGACATCCTGCAGCCGGCGAACGTTCGCCGCGACAATCGACAGAGCCCGCTCGTCGTAGCGCAGCGGCAGAAGGTCGTTAAGGTAGGCACCGTCGGCGACGCTCCAGGCGAGATGTTCGGAAACCAGGCTCGGCTGGAAGCGCAGGCAAACCTGGCGAAGGCGCTCCAGATGATCCCGATCAAGTCCCGACGCACTGCCAAGCGAAAGGCCAACGCCATGGACGGAAAGCGGATAAATCTCACGCAGCGTTTCAAGCGCATCGACGGCCGCACAATGGCCCATGTAGTTTTCCGCGTGAACTTCGAGCCATCCCGCAGACGGGCGGCGGGACAGCATCTCGGTGATGTGTTGAGAGCGAAGACCAATGCCCGCGGCGTGAGGCACCGGATTGCTCGGGAAAATCTTGGACATTGGTCGCTCCATTCCTTGAGTTTGATTGAGGGTTGGTGAGGTTAAGCCTTCGGTTCGTTGCTACCGCCTGAGATCTTGCCGCAGGTGCCTGCAGGCACGTAGATCCAGGAATCACCCTGGTTGTCGGCTGTGGACGTGCCGGCGCAGGAATGGCTGGCCGTCTGGCAATCGTTCAGGCCGGCCTTGACGACGCCGAAGCATTTCTCGAACGAGAAATCGGGTTTCGCAGCCGGGCCGGCGGACGCGCCGGAAGCGGACATCGAGGCTACGGCAGCGATAGCGGAGCCAATGAGAAGGCGGGTGGCATTCATGGGAAATCTCCTGGTTTCGGTTGCATCAAGCCACTCCTCGGCTTGACTGGACCTACTTTCACAGAAGATCGGGACGTGCTGAAATGCTGTATCGGCATGGTTTCCATACACGAGCTCTATGCGGCCACGAAAAAAGCCCCCATTGAAAAACGGGGGCTCGAGCTTGGCTTCTGCACGCCAAGAGGGGCACTGTTTCGCGGATGCCGAAGGGTAGCGAATCCTTTTCAGAGATAGCGCTCGCGAATATCCACCGTGGATTGTTTTCCGATATCCTGGTAGTTGGCGAGCAGCCAGCTGTCGGCGCACAAGCGGCCATGATCGCGCAGATCCACGAGTGCACCCCAGTCCGCGTTGAGTTTGCTCGACACGCTGAGGTTCTTCATTGTGTCGTCATCGGAAATACCGTGCACGAAGATTCGCTTGAGGTTCTGCGGTGGTGACGCCTGACCGTCTATCAACTGCGTCACGAAGGCTACCGCGCGCATCTCGCGCAGAAGCGACGAGTTGAAGCTGATCTCATTTATGCGGTTGAGTATTTCGCTGGCGGTCCGCGGCAGCTCGGCACGTTCGATCGGATTGATGTGGACGATAAGCACATCGGGTGTGTCGCATCCGTAGATCAACGGGAAGATGGCGGGATTGCCCATATAGCCGCCGTCCCAGTAAGCCTCACCGTCGATCTCGACGGCCTGGAACAGGAATGGCAGACAGGCGGACGCCATTATGGCATCGACGGAGAGTTCATCATTTCCGAATACCTTCACCTTGCCCGTCCGCACGTTCGTGGCGCAGATATTGAGTTTGACCGGACAGCGCGCCATGCGGATTGCATCGAGGTCGATCGACTGTTCGAGAACCTGGCGCAGGGGATTGAAGTTGAACGGATTGAATTGATAGGGCGACATCAGCCTTGTGACCATGTCGAACATCATGAATGCCGGGGAGAACTCCAATGCCTTCGAGCCCGTGAGGCGGTCGAGCAGGGACGGTTGCAACGGTCCCGAGGCCGCAGCGTGACTGACGCGCCGCCAGAAATTGGCAAGTGCCGTCTGCGCACCGCTCCGTCCGCCCTCCGCGAGCCCGTAGGCCATGACGGCTGCGTTCATCGCACCAGCGCTGGTTGCCACGATACCTTCGAACGAAAGGTTGGGTTCGTCGAGGAGCCGATCAAGGACGCCCCAGGTAAACGCGCCATGCGCGCCACCGCCCTGCAGTGCCAGATTGATCATCCGCGGTTCGCGCTTGGAGTGAGAGGAATCGGGCTGCATGCCAATGCCTGTGTTCATGTGCTTGTTCATTGTGGCCTCCGGGGGGTGATTGATCGGCGTTCGGCGTGGTCAGTGGGCCGTCCAGCCGCCATCGACGGGGATCGCCGTGCCTGTAATCGACGCCGCCAGGTCGGAGCAAAGAAACACGCTGAGAGCGCCCATCTCCTCGACGGTTGCAAAGCGCTTGGTCGGTTGGTTCTTCAGGAAGACATCGCGAATAACGGCATCGCGGGCGATATTGTGGGACTTTGCCTGGTCATCGATCTGGTATTCGACGAGCGGCGTCCAGACGTAACCCGGACAAATCGCGTTTGCGGTGACGCCGAATTCAGCGCCCTCAAGAGCAATAGTCTTGGTCAGGCCGACCATGCCATGCTTTGCAGCGACATAGGCCGACTTAAACGGGGATGCGACCAGGCCGTGGGCGGACGCGACATTGACAATCCTGCCGTAGCCGCGGGCGCGCATTGCATCAAATGTCGCCTGCACCAGATGGAAAGCAGAGCTCAGGTTGATCGCCATGATCGCGTCCCACTTGTCCGCCGGGAATTTGCCGATCGGGGCGACGTGCTGGATGCCGGCGTTGTTGACGACAATATCAATCTGTCCGAAACGGCCTGTCGCCCGCTCGACCATCATATGGATGGCATCCGGTCGCGACATGTCGGCGCAATCGTAGGCAACATCGACATCATTGTCGTGCGCAAGCGCAGCCCGCAATATCTCGATCTCGGCCGGGTTGCCGAAACCGTTCAACATGACCGCGGCCCCGGCTTTGGCCAACGCCTGGGCAATACCCAGACCTATTCCGCTGGTTGAGCCGGTGACGATGGCACTGCGACCCTCCAGAGGCTTGCGGCCGACCATCGCTTCAGTGTCTGCATCAAGAGCATTCAGCATTTTGTTCTCCATTGCGATCAGCGACGCCACGCGGCGTCTTGCTGTCACAATGGATGGGCATCGTTCATATTAGAAATGCCAGTCCGGTATGGAATTGATAAATCGACGGCATTGGATGAAGATGCGGCAAGCGATGAGGATTGCATCAAGGATCAATTGAAGTCCCTTGGGAGCAGCAATGGATATTCATCATATCCGGTATTTTCTGGCCGTGTGCGAAACCCGCAATTTCACGCGCGCTGCACAAAACTGCAACGTGACGCAGCCAGCCTTGAGCCGGGCCATTCAACAGCTAGAAGACGAGGTCGGCGGACTTCTTTTTCGGCGCGAACGAAATCTCACGCACATCACGGACCTTGGCAATCTGCTGCGACCTCGGTTCCAGCAGGTTCAGGACGAACTTATGGGCGTGCGTGCAGAGGCGTCCAAGTTCCTGTGCCTCAACGACGCTCATTTGAAGGTGGGTATCATGTGCACGATCGGACCGCGCCGCTTCACTGGCTTGCTGACCGATTTCAACGTGCGTCACAAGGGCATCCAGCTCCAGCTCATTGAAGGGATTCCGACCAAGCTTTCCGATCTGCTCGAAACTGGGGAGCTTGACGTTGCGCTGATGTCTTCGGCGGAGCGCTTTCCGGAGCGCTTTGACATAACGCCGCTTTTTCGCGAGCGTTTCATGCTCGCTTTCCCAGCGGGACATCGCCTGGGCGGTTATGAAGCCATTCCAATTTCGGCCATCGACGGCGAAGTCTACTTGCGCAGGGTCAACTGCGAATACTGGGACTACCTGTCGGATCTGTGCGATGCCCAGGGCGTTAAGACGCTGGTTTCCTATTCCAGCGAACGCGAGGACTGGATACAGAACCTCGTCGCCGGCGGATTGGGCATCTGCTTCATTCCGGAATTCAGTGCCGTCATTCCAGGCCTGCAGGTCCGCCCTGTCACCGATCCGGAAGTCACCCGCGATGTTTGTCTGGTGACGGTCGCCGGTCGGCGCTTCTCCCCCGCCGTCTCCGCCTTTGTCGGGGCCGTCAAATCCTACGGTTGGGCGACGTCGTCATATCGCTTGCAGTAAAGATGTCAACAATAAGCCCAAAGGGGCCTGTGAAATGGCCCGGACGGATTTGCACGCCTCTGCTTCCACGATAGCTCTTGGCTATGGAATTCAAAAGCAAGTGGCATTTCTCTCCAGAGTGCCACTCTGTCATTCTCCTTGACATGCCCGAGAGCGTTTTTGTGCCGGGCTCAACAAGGAGAACCTGCCTATGACCATCAAGCTAAAGACGGCCCACGTTCCTTTCCAGGCCACCCTCGCACTCACTGCTCTGATCCTCAGCGCAAGCCTGCCTGCCGCCCCAGCCTTTGCCGGCGACTGCCCCGCCGGCCAGGTCGCCGAGAATGCAATGAAGCCCGGCGCGACAACGCCAAAGGGCGTTACCGACGACGTGATCACCTCCATAGACCTTGCTGCGAAGGGCGATGCCTGGAAGCACAGCATGCTGCGCATGCGCAAGCTCGTGGTGCAGCCGGGCGGCGTCGTTCCCTGGCATTCGCATGAAGCGCGTCCTGCCAACATCCTCATCGTCTCCGGCTCGATCACCGAGTATCGCAGCACCTGCAAGGTTCCGATCCTGCACAACAAGGGCGACGTGACCGCCGAGTTCGGCCAGCTTTCCCATTGGTGGAAAAATACGGGCAAGGTTCCGGCCGTCCTCTACTCCTCCGACATCCTGACCGATGAGACGCAACAGAACGAGTCGATGTGATCGGCTGCTTCCAAACTGCAGGCGAATGATCAACCCACCGAATGGCGCTTCCGGCACAGGTGCTGGAAACGCCATTCCCAAAGGAGGAAGTGGCGATGATCGATATCGAACATCCACTTCGCGTATCAGATTCAAATGACTCAGCGGCGAGCGCGGACAGTTGGCGTTTCAGTCTGATCGCGCTTGTCGCGTTTTTGACGCTGGTCGACCTGTTCGCCGCCCAGGCCGTACTTCCGTCGCTCGTCGACAAATACCAGGTCAGCCGTGCGACAGTGGGATTGGCCGTCAACGCCAGTACCTTTGGCATGGCGGTTGCGGGCATCTTGGTTGCATTCTTCGGAAGCAATATCGATCGCCGCAACGGCATCTGGATCAGCTTGGCGTTGCTTTCCATACCCACGGCATTGCTTGCATTCACCGACGACATCGTCGTCTTCGCAATGCTTCGCATCGTTCAAGGCCTCTGCATGTCGACGGCCTTCACGCTAACCATTGCCTATCTTTCCGAGACCTTTTCTGCCAGCAAGGCCACGGGCGCTCTGGCGGCTTACGTCACCGGGAATGTCGCTAGCAATCTATTCGGCCGCATTCTTTCGGCGGCAGTGGCGGGCGCAGGGGGACTGTCGGTGAATTTCCTGGTGTTAGCGGGCCTTAATCTGGTCGGCGCCCTTCTGGTCTGGTTCACCTTCAAGAGCGCCTCCAGGATGATGGAAACGAATAATCGCGAGACGCTCACCGGGCGGATCTGGATGGTTCATCTCGCCGATCCCGTCCTGCGGCGCGTCTTCGCGATCGGTTTTCTGATCCTGTTCGTGTTCATCGGTACCTTCACCTACGTGAACTTCCAACTCGTGGCTCTTGGCGTGCAACCGATGGCCCTGGGACTAGTCTACCTGGTATTCCTGCCGTCGATTCTTACCACCCCATTTGCGGGACGGCTGTCAATCCGCTTGGGTTCGTCCCGGGCCATTGTGTGGACGCTTGGGCTGGCGGTCGTGGGGCTGCTTGCCCTGACGAGCCGAAGTCTTCCAATCACCCTGACCGGGCTGTCGCTGGTGGCTGTTGGAACATTCCTGGCGCAGGCCACCGCAGCCGGCGTCGTGGGCCGCCGGGCACTCAGCGACAAGGCCGGCGCGAGTGGCATCTACCTCACTTGCTACTACACGGGCGGGCTGGTGGGCAGCCTCGTTCTCGGACAGGCATATGACCATCTCGGCTGGAACGCCTGCGTCGCGATCATGGTGACAGCACTCATGCTGGCGATCGTGGCCGTTCGATTGCTGACCTCGCTCGTAACGGCGTCGGCGCGCGCGCCCAGCTGACCATATTGGATCAAGGAACCCGGCATCGTTCTCCATTCTCCGCCCGGTTCGATCGCCCTCGCCAACTGCATCGTACAACCACCAGCAACAGGAAAAGGAGACTTCCAAATGTTCAGACTTACCAGCACAATCGTTGCCTTCGCAATGCGGTCACTCACGGCGATAGCAAGCGCCCAGGCAGGAATGCGGGATGGTGCTGTCACCTTTGTGAGCCGATACTCGGTCACCGAAACCGTCAGACGGATCAAAGGCAGGGGATCTCCTACATGGACACAAACCGACCTGGATTCGCGCAGAAACCCCGCAATTCCGCCACTATCCGGAGATTTCCGGTTCAAACTTCGGCCTAGCCAGATGCGGAACTGAAGGATCGTGGGCGTCTCATGCGATGTCGACGGACTATCGGTCGCCGGCGGTAACCGTCGTCGCTTCTGCTTGTCGATTTCAAAGGGATGTGCCTCTGTAAAAATCACCGCCTCATCCATAGACTGTTCACTCAAATTCCGACACTGCCCCACAATTCCTCATGCTCCCCCACTTACCGCTTTTGTCTGAAGTGTAATCAACGCCCGGTCGTGCTTTTATAAGCTGGCAAGATGCGGAATTTGTTTCGAGTAGTATTTCAGTATCTGCCATTATCCTTGCAGTTGACTATGGCCTGCCCCTCCGGCAGGCCATTTGTCTTTGCGCAGGCTTCTCTCGCCAAATTTTCCGGACTTTCCGGTTGACCTTCCTGCTGCTGGAAGATTCATAAGGTGTCCACTGCCTTGTCAGTCATTGCAGAATTGTATGGATAACAACCACGGCGGCAGCGTAAACCTAATGCCGGGCAGTAAATATCTGTACTGGCGCCTTGGTTCAGGCGATACGAATACACGCGATTTGACGCCAGGCTGCCAGGGCGGTTGCTCGCAGTTCGCGATGGTGGGCGGAGGGAATGTCGTGGCGAGGAATTTGAAAGAGATTGGCGATCGGGTCGTGGATCGAAACGAATCGCTGAACCTGTCGAGCTGACTTGAAGCGCTTCATGATCCTTTCCCTCCGTCGAACGCAGCCTGCAGCGAAAGCTGGCGAATGAAGGCGTGTCACTGCGCGATCTTGTCCGGCAGCAAAGTCAGACGCTCGCGGGTCAATATCTCGGCGACCGGACCGTATCAATGTCAGAGGTCGCACGGGTGCTCAATTATGCGGACAACACGGTGCTCTGGCGTGCGTTGCGCTCCTGGGGAGGAAGCGCGAAATCGATTGACGGAAGAACGTCGAAGGGCAACCGGATTGCAAGCGAGCGAAAGCCCATTAGATAGGTGGCTTCCACACCTATCGGCGCCGGCCATGCAAGCTTAGTGGTTCCGACCTGACATCAGAGTCCGGGTTGGACTTCCTTTCTGACGTGTGCATGCGAGTCAGGCGTATGCACACAGGATATCGTTCACCGTTGCCGCCGACCGATCGCGCTTTGTCTGGCGGCGCTGATCAGGATCGCAACGCCCGGCAAAAGCATGTCGGGCGCGCCGAGATCGCACTTCCGGGAAGGCGGATCATCGATTCAGTGAATGGCGATGAATGGGCACGCCGAAAGGGGGATGAGAGGAAGCCGCCTGGCCCTATCGAGAAACCGCCGCGCGCAGAGGCAGAGGGGAGCCCGATTGACTGTGAGGCGCATCGCAATATTGTCACGTCAATGCAGCCGACGCGCCTCTGGGGAGACCGACGCGGTTCAGGAGATGGTGATGATAGCAGGTGGCTGTTTGTGCGGTGCGGTGCGCTACGAGTGCGAGCGTGATCCGGATTGTTCATTGGTCTGCTATTGTCGGGATTGCCAAAGGGCTTCCGGTTCGGGCCATGTCCCCGCGATGAGCAGGCCACGCGAGAGGGTAACGATTAGCGGCGAGACAAGAAGCTACGCGGCTCCGGGAGGGAGCGGGAAGATGACAGTCCGCCACTTTTGCCCCACCTGTGGCAGTCTTCTCTTCAGCACGCCCGAGGTCATTCCCGACTTCGTAAACATCTACGCGGGCACGCTCGACGATCCCTCGGTGTTCAAGCCGACGTGGTCATTCTTTCGGCACAGCCATGCTCCTTGGGATCGGGTGCCAGACGACTTGCCAGAGCTACCGGTTTCCACCTGACATGAGGGTCCAGATGGGATGCCCTTTCCAGCATGCGCAGGGCGAGTCTGGGGCATGCGCACAGGAATCTCCGTCACCATTTCGCCGAGCGACCGCGCCCGTCCGACGCCGCTGATCAGGAATCGCAACGCCCCGTCACGCCGACCTCGTGCTCGTGGCTCAACGCCGTGGAGGGATTCTTCGCCAAGCTGTCGAAGCGACGTCTGAAACGCGGCGTCTTCCACTCCGTCGTCGACCTTCGGGCCGCCGTCAAGCGCGGGCACCAAGCGTTAGATTCCATCCACTCCATAAATGACGCATAGCCGCGCATCAGCAATGAAATTCCGATCGCGGGCGGTGCCATCATTTCACGAAGCCATGAGCGAGCGAATAGTATTCCGAGCTAGTCGGGCGAGCGAGCGAGCGAGGATTCTATTGCAAGATTTGACGGGTTCTGTTGCAAAAATTGAGGTATCCACGAGGCCGGGCGATTTCTGCGGCTGCTTAGATCGTGGCAACGAGGGTTGCAAACTGTTTGGCGATCGGCAGGCTGGCAGTGTGAGCGTCTTGCAGTTGGTGCTTGCGCAGCATGTGGATCATCTCGACGCCAGACAATGTTGCGACTGTGGATCTGAAAGACTTGAAGCCGAGCTGACCGTAAAGCGCTTAGTGCGGGACCATCCCTCGGAGGCTCCCTTAGCACACGCAGCGCGCTCGGATTCAAGAAATCAGTGGCCGGTTCGAATATCGCCATCGTAGCCTCGACGTGATCTCGCGCGGCACGCTCCGCTTCGTCCTCATCCCGGCACTCATCGTGATATTCAAGCACTTGTCGGATTGGCGAGAAGCAACGTGGCTTGGGCCAGCACCACGCAACCGGCGACGGCATGTTCAGGTTCGACATATTCCGCCTCGTTGTGGCTCAGTCCGTCCCGGCACGGAACGAAGATCATCGCTGCTGATGCGACACGATTGACGAACAAGGCATCGTGGAACGCGCCCGACAACATGCGAGTACTTTTGAAGTTTACCACCGCTGCGGCCTGTTCGATCGCCTGCTGCAGATCCGTTGCGAAGGTGCAAGGCGCCATGTCGAAGGATCGCGAAAAACCAACCGAACAACGCTGCCGGTCGGCCTCTTTCTCTATGGTCGATACAACCAGTTGCTCGAGTTCATCGAGGCGTTGAGGATCGGGATGGCGAATGTCGACCGTGCAGCGCGCCTCATCCGGGATAGCGTTCACCGAGCCGGGTTCGACCGCAATCCGTCCGATGGTGAAACGCGCATCCGCATCCGAAGGCATGATAGTTTCATAGAGGCTCGAAAGCGCAGCGGTAAGCGCGTGCATAGGGTCGCGCCGATAGCTGAGCCCCGTCGTGCCGGCATGCGCGGTCTGGCCGGTCACAGTAACGTTCAACCAACGCGTGCCCTGAATACCGCTCACGACGCCGATCGGAATGTCGTTGGATGCAAGCAACGGCCCCTGTTCGATATGCACTTCGAGATAGGCATGGACCGGAAAACCGAGCGGAAGGATCTGCGCTTCCGGCAGACTTTCGATCGTCGCCGTCAGTTCGTCGGCAAATGATGCCCCCTCGGTCGCAACCTTCCCCTGCCATTCGGCCGGGATCTCGCCGGCGGCAAACGCCATGGAACCCATGCAGCCCGGCGCGAAGCGGCAACCTTCCTCATTGGTCCAGGCCACGACGACGACCGGATGCTCGGTCTCAATACCGGCGTCCGCCAGGCTTTCCAGCACCTCGAAGGCCGACAGCGTGCCGAGTGCGCCGTCGAAGCGCCCGCCGGCCGGCTGGCTGTCGAGATGGCTGCCGATCACCAGCGGTGGTAGGGTTTTGTCGCGCCCGGCGCGGCGGATGAAGAGATTGGCCATGGGGTCCTGGAGGACCTCAAAACCTCTCGCCCATCCAAGCTCCGCCAGCAGCCGCCGTGCCCGACGATCTCCCATGGTCAACGCCTGACGATTGACGCCGCCCTTCGGCGTGGCGCCGATCGCCGCGAATGCCTCGAGCCTGGCATTGAGCCGGTTGCCATCGATCTCGACCATGCTTTTCCCTCAGAGGTAGGGCGCGTCGTGAAACGCGATTTCGAGAGCCTGCGCCCGGCCGAAGATGGCGCTCAGGCGCGACCGCTCTTCCGGGCCCATCGCCTCGCCCGCAGCGTCGAGCTCGGCCTTGAGCCAACGCGCCTGAGCGGCGAAATCCTCATGCGCATGGAGATCCACCCATTCCTTAAGCAGCGGGTCACTCATCTTGTGCTGGGCGGTCTCTTTCGACCAGGTCCAGTACATCCACTCGGCGGCGAACATCGCGGCCACCGTATCCAGATAGCCCCCATCGCGGGAGATCGCTAGCATGCCGTCGCGGAAGGCCGCAACCTCCGGAATGGACGTATCGAAGATCGCCGGATCGATGCCGCGCTCGGCGAAAGTCTTTTCGAAATAGGCGATCTGCTGGTTGGCGAGCGCATCGAGCACGCCGCTCAGCCACCGTTTCTGGGCGATCGTTTCGGCCTTGGCCGCCGCAAAGGCGAAGATCGAGATCGCCGTATCGACGAACGCGCCCTCGAACACGAGGTAGCGTTCGAAGACGTCCTTCGGCAGTTTGTCGGCCTTGATGTTTTCGACGAAACGGTGCCCGACCATCGCGTCGAAGACGTCCTTGTTCTCACGCAGGATCTGCTCGGAAAGCGTCTCGACCATCTCAGCCCTCCAACGCCAGACGGGCGACTTCAATGAAGGCCTTTACACGGGCGGGTTCGACCGGGTTCCACCAGACGCCGCCTTCCTTCAACGCGGACGCGACGATGACGCCATTGCTGCGCTTCAAGATCTCAGCGATATTCTCCTTGGTAACACCGGAGCCGACGAGCAGCGGCAGATGGGTCGCCGCGCCGATCGTCTCTATCTCCTCGACGGTCGCCGAATTGCCGGTGCGCTGGCCGGTGGCGATCACCGCGTCGGCATCGAAGAAGGCAAGATCTCGGGTCAGCTCCTCGATCGTGCGGTCGGCAGTGATCGCATGCGCCCCATGCTTCACATGACTGTCCGCGAAGACCTTGATGTGCTCGGCACGCAGCAGCGAACGGTAACGCATAGCCTCTGCCGCCCGCCCCTCCATGAAACCCTCATTGGCGACGTAGGCATTGGCCCACTGATTGACGCGGATGAACTTCGCGCCACCTGCCATGGCGATAGCGAAAGCCGGAATCGGTGCGTTCGCCAGCACGTTGATACCGATCGGTATACCGGTCGCGCGGACAATGCGATCGGTAACGACGGACATGAAGGCGGAGGTTTCCGGCCCTATGTCTTCCGGCTTGGAGAAGGGAATGTCGCCGTGGTTCTCGACAATCAACCCGTGCATGCCACCGTCGATCAAAGCCTCGGCGTCACGCATCGCAGCGTCGTAGATCGTGTCCATCGCTGCACCGCGATAGCGGGGGGCGCCTGGGAAGGGGTGGCAATGGATCATCCCGATCAGTGCCTTGTCACTGCCGAATATTTCCCTTATGGCGCTTGAATTGTTGTCCGATATCGTTTGCATGTTCATCCTTTCGAAGGCCAGCCATGTCTGCCCAAATACGTGCTCATGTCATCGGTAACGTCGCCGTCGACGAAACCATATCTGTGTCCACCATGCCGGAAGCGGGGGCTTCGATCCTCGGTCGCGAAGAAACCCGCGACCTTGGCGGCAAGGGCGCGAACCAGGCCGTGGTGATGGCCCGCTCCGGCCTTCCCACCACATTGGTCGCAGCCGTGGGCGAGGATTTCCGCGCCCAGACCATTCGCAATCAGCTGGCATCGGAACCGGTCGAGGCAAAGCTCCTTACCCTCGCAGGCCACTCCAGCGACTTCTCCATCATCTTCACCACGCCGGATGGCGAAAACGCCATCGTTACCACCACCGATTCTGCTGGCTCGCTTACGCCAGATGAGTCGATCGCCGCACTCGACACTGCCGCTTTCGGCGACCTCATCGTCCTGCAGGGCAATCTCAGCGAAGCGACTACCCGTGGCCTGCTCGCAGAAGCCAGACGTCGCGGCCTCGTCACCGCCTTCAACCCCTCTCCGCTCCAGCGCTACTTCAGCGATCTCTGGCCCCTGATCGACATCGCCTTCCTGAACCGAGGGGAAGCGCAGAGCCTCACCGGATCATCGGACACGGCGGCGGCCGAACGGCTGTTACAATCCGGCGTGCGACACGTCGTACTGACGCTCGGCGGTGACGGTGCCCTGCTCGCAAGCCGCGGAGCAGCCATAGCCACAATCCCGGCTGTCGCCACCAGCGTTATCGACACGACCGGTGCAGGCGACACCTTCATGGCAGTGGCGCTAGCCTCTGCTGCATTGCGCGGCGTCGAACTCGACACCCGTGCCATTAGACATGCCGCCGCTGCCTCTGCCCTCACCGTCAGCCGCCGCGGCACCCGGTCGGCCTTCCCGACCAGCGACGAATTGCAGGCGATCCTGGCGCGCTGAGGGACGCCAGAAGCCAACACTGCCTCAGCGCGACGCGCTTAGCCAACCGAGAATATTCTTCCAGAGGCGGCCATAACCTTCCCAATCGCAGAATGCGGGCGACAACCAATGCGGTCCGATGTCGGAGGTCCAGGCGGCGCTGCGGCCCTGGCCGAAACTGCCGGTGACGAGGAGCGGATGACCGCCCTGGTCCTCAGGCAGACGGGCGACAACCTCGACATCGGCGCGGTCGCGCACTTCCACTTCGTTGACGCCGAGCAACAGCGGCCATTCTCCACCCATGCCGGCCACGGTCGGATGGTCCGCCCTGGTGACGACAGCAGTGGCCCCTTCGGGGATTTCGACACGATCGTCATAGGGAAGGCAGGTCACCGGCAGCACGTCTTCAACGGCCGTACGGCGCCAGCGTGCCTTGCCGTCGATACCCTGAAAGGAGAAGTAGCCGCCGACCATCAGCAAGCCGCCGCCCTTTTCGACCCAGGCTTTGATCAACTTCAGGCGGTTCGGCACTGTCTTGGAATGCAGCCAGACTGCCGGCGGCAGCAACAGCGAATTCGCCCCGATATCCGAGAGGATAATGACGTCATAGGCGTCAAGACCTTCCATCTCGAAAGGGAATTTCTCCACTGCGTCATGGGCCGGCATGTAGGTGAGCTCGTATTCGCTGCCTTCCAGCGCCTTCACCAGCGGTTCGGCGCCAAGGTGAAAGGTGACGCTGCCGAACTGGTCGAAACCTTTGTAATGAGTGGCGGAGCTGACCCAGCTCTCGCCGACGAGGAGGACTTTCTTGGTCATGTTCTTTCCATTTCTGTAAATTGCTCCGGCAGTCAGGGCTTGGACTCGAATACCGATCTCGGATTGTCCCGCATGAGAATATCGAGCTGCGCGTTAGTCACTCCATGCTGCCTCAGTCGTGGCAGGAAATGCTTGGGGATGTAGGCGTATCCGTTGCCACCGTATTTCGTCAGCATCATCTTCAGGAAGACGTCGTGAGAGAGCAGGATGCGATCGAGATGCCCACGTTCGATCAGCTTGACGATCGCGCGCGCCGCCTCTTCGTCGCTCGGGCACTGCACCTGCTGATCGGCGTAGAAGAAATCCATTCCGATCATGTCGTACTCGAGGAAGGCGTCCCGCGCGGCAAGCTCGCCCTGATAGCCGAGGTCGTCATGGGAGGGGTTCATATGACAAAGCACCGTATGCGAAGCTCCGCTCCCTCCTCTTCCGCGATATCGAGCACCTTGTGGCCGAGGCGTAACCAGCCGGGCAAATGAACCATCAACGGCAAGCCGGTGCGCATTTGGGCGCGTGCCGCCGCCCGCAGGGACTTCTTTTCCTGGTCGGTGAAATCCGACGACACGCCGATCTCGCCGATCAGCCCGACCTTGATGTCGGTGCCATCGACGCCGACGGTCGCCTCTTGCACGATCTCGTCGGCGATCTCGTCGATCGTCATCCCGGCCACCTTGGCTGGATGCGAGGAGCCGAGATAATAGCCGGCACCCATGACGATGTTGAGCCCGCAGGCCTGCGAGATACGCTTCAGGGCGCGTGGATCGCGGCCGATCCCCTGGCAGGTCGGCTCGACGACCGTATGGCCGCCGTGCCTCGCGAAATCCTTAAGTTCGGTGATGGCGAGCGGTTCGTCATCGAGCGTGATGTTGTGCTTGTTGACAAAGGGATCCTGACGCAGCTCGCTCAATATTTCGATGCAGACGAAGCTGTCGGCGAGGTACTGCCGCTCAGGCGTCTTCGGCGCATGCCACCAGCAACGGCAGTCGTTGAGAATGTGCTCGTGCATCAGGGTAAGGCCGAGATCGGGGGCGGCAATAGCCCCCGTCACAGTCATCACCTTGCCCGAACGGACGTGGGCTTCTGATAGATCCTGCGTCATGATCCCCTTACGCCTTCTTTCCGCCAAGGCGGAAGTTGGTGGTGAAGATCCGGGTGTTGAGCCAGATCGCCACGAGAATGATCGCGCCCGTCACGATCTGCGTGAAGAAGGGCGAGATATGCATCAGGATCAACCCGTTGCCGATGACGGCGGTGGTCAGCGTGCCGAGCACCGTTCCGAGAATGCTGCCACGACCGCCCATCAGCGACGTGCCGCCCAGAACCACGGCCGCGATGACCTGCAGTTCGAAACCGACCGCCGCATTGGACGAGCCAGACCCAAGGCGAGCCGCGATCAGAAGGCCTGCCAGCGCGCAGGCGATGCCAGACACCATATAGACAGATGCGACGATCCATTTCGCTGGCATGCCGACACGACGGGCGGCTTCGAGATTGGAGCCAACCGCAACGACCTGGCGACCGTATTTGGTATAGGCGATTACCGCATAGCCTAGAACCGCAACGAAGACGGCGATAAGCGCTGGAACCGGAAGCCCGAGAAATTCGCCGCGCCCGAGCCAGAAGAAGCCGGGGACATCTTTGATGGGGATCGAATAACCCTGTGTCAGGTAAAGTGCGAAGCCGCGCAGGATCGAGAGGCCGGCAAGCGTCACGATGAAGGCCGGGATGCCCTGATACGCAACGAACCAGCCCTGCGCCATTCCCATGAGTGCGCCGAAGGCGACCATACCGACCGCCACGACCGGCCAGGGGTAGCCCATGGCGAGGATGATCGCCGCGACCGCATTGACAAGTGCCACCTGCGAACCGACCGACAGGTCGATGCCTCCGGTAATGATGACAAGCGTCATCGCCACCGCCACAACGAGGATCGGAGCTGCCTGTCGCACAACGTTGAGGACATTGCCGAGTGTCAGGAACGTGTCCGTGGTGAGGGAGAAAAACACGAGGCACGCGAGGAAGAACACGGTGATCGAAAGGACCTGCGCGTGTTCGGACAAGAAGTCAGCGACCGGGGAGCCGGCAGCACGTTCGGTATAGGCGGTCAATGCTTCTGCCCTCCAACGATCAACTGCACGAGGTCCTGCAGATCCGTCTTGCCGATATCACGCTCAGCCACCTTGGTGCCTTCGTACATGACGGCGATACGATCGCAGACGCGGAAGAGATCCTGCAGGCGGTGGGTGATCAGGATCACCGAAACGCCCTTGGCCTTGACCCGGTTGATCAAGTTGAGCACGGCCTCCACTTCAGCAACCGCCAGAGCGGATGTCGGTTCGTCCATGATAAGGACCTTCGGGTTGAAAGAGGCCGCACGTGCGATCGCAATCGCCTGACGCTGGCCACCTGAAAGTTTCTCAACTTTTGCGCCGAGCCTGGGAATGCGGATTTCGAGCGCCTCCAGCATGGCGCGGGCCTCCGACAACATCCGAGAGCGATCCAGAAACGGTCCTTTGGTCAGCTCGCGACCAAGGAAAAGATTACCGACGACGTCGACATGGTCGCAGAGACTGAGGTCCTGAAACACCATCTCGATATTGCGCTCGCGGGCGTCAGCCGGTCCGCTGAAACGCACATCCTGCCCCTCGATCGAGATCAAGCCATCATCCGGGAGATAGGTCCCGGAAATGATCTTGGTCAGCGTCGACTTACCAGCAGCGTTGTCGCCGACAAGGCCGAGGCATTCGCCCGGGTAGATGTCGAGATCGACGCCACGCAGCGCCTGATGCGAACCGAATGTCTTACGAATACCACGAAGTGAAATACGCGGCTGGCGAATTGCGCCCTCGCCGGATTGCCGGGGGAAATCTCCTCCCCCGGCCCCTGCGACAGCGGTTGAGTGCTGTCCTTTAGAGATCATTTGAAGACGGCCCGGTAGGGTTCAACGTTTCCCTTCGTTACGATGGTGATCGGCACGGAGATCGTCTTCTCGACGCTGCCACCGTCCGAAACTTTCTTCAATGCATCGACGGCTGCCGCACCCATGGCGGCCGGATCCTGCTGGATAACGGCGGTGACATAGCCCGCATCGATACCGGCAATCGCCTGGGCGGTGAGATCCCAGCCGAAGATCTTGACGTTGGACTGCTTGCCCTGGCTCTCGACAGCGGCGATTGCGCCCATGAGCGCCGGCTCGCCGGTGGCATAGACGGCCGTCATGTCGGGGTTGCCGGTAATCAGATTTTCGGCCGCGGCAAGAGCGTTGTCCTGGATATTTTGGCCATCGACGACGCCGGCGGTGGTAACGCCTTCGGCGTCCTTGACGGTCTTTTCAAAGCCTTCCTGACGGACGTTCTGGATGAAGGAATTCAGCGCGCCGACAACGCCGTACTTCACCTTGCCGCCCATGTCGCTCTTCACGTAATCAAGGAAGAACTTGCCCATGTCTGCGCCGGCCTTGGCATTGTCGACACCGATCTGCGCTTTTTGCGGACCTTCCGGCAAAATAGCGTCGATAGCGACGACCGGAATTCCCGCGGCAGCCGCCTGCTGTACGGCCGGCATGATCCCATTTACGTCAATCGCGACGACAGCAAGGCCGTCGACCTTCTGCTGGATATAGGTTTCGATCGCGCTGTTCTGGGCTGCCGGATCATTGTTGGCATTGAAGATTACGAGCTTCGCGCCTGCGGCATCGGCGGCCCTCTGGGCGCCTTCATTCATCTGGTTGAAGAATAGCGCCTGCTGGTTGATCTGCACAAGAGCGAAGGTCTTGTCAGCAGCGTGGGCCATGGAGCCGAAGGTGATGCCTGCAAGGGCGGTTGCGGCCAGCGCTGTGGTCAACATCCTGCGTTTCAAAATAGTCATGTGTTCGTCCTCTGGTTTGGTTCATGGTCGTTGCTTTTATGGTTTCGACGGCGGTGCAACGGAATCCCGCACGACGATTTCGACCGGCAGCAGTTCTTCGCAAGCCAGGCTTTCCGGATCTTGCCAGTTTGTTTCCAGGAGTATCGCCAGCGCCCGCGCGCCGAGTGCCCGGACGGGCTGTCGTATCGCGGTCAGCGGCGGTGAGAAAAGGTGGAGCGGCCCGACGTCGTCGAAACCGACGACCGAGATTTCACCTGGGACAGAGACGCCTTCGGCGCGCAGGACATCAATGAGGCCGATTGCGATCTCATCGGAGCTGGCGAAGATTGCCGTAGCCGGCATTCTTTCATCAATGAACCGGCGCGCGGCCTGTCGGCCAAACTCAACCGTATAATTTCCCTCGTATCGCAACACCTCGAACGGCTCGCCCCGCTCTCTCAGCGCGCGCTCAAGCCCCTGTGAACGACGGAGCGTACTGATCATCGCCTGAGGGCCGCCGATATAGACGACCCGCCTGTGACCGTGATCCGCAAGATGGCGCCCCGCAAGGTAGCCACCCATCTCGTTGTCTGAGAACAGCTTAGGCACCACCGCGTTCGGCACGTCTTCATCGACAATGACAACCTTTCCCGTCTGGTTGATTAGGGACGCGAGTTCGCCGTTGTCGGGATGGTTCGTTATGAAGAGAAGGCCATCGACATGGTTACGGCCAAGCGTCGTCACGTAGGAAATCTCGCGGCCAGGACGGTTAAGGGTCGCATGAAGCGACAGCGCGAGACCACGCTTGTCTGCCTCTTCTTCAACCGCGGAGACAAGCGTTGCGAAGAAAGGATTGGCGATGTCCGGGACGACGAGACCGATCGTGTCCGAACGACCTCGGCTTAGACGGCGAGCATGGGGGTTAGGCTCGTATTTGAGAGCCTGGATCGCACTATCGATGCGTTGCTTTGTTTCGGGTGGAAGTTGGAGCGATCCGTTGAGCAGGCGCGAGACGGTCGCCACCGATACGCCAGCTGCATCGGCGACGTCCTTTAGACTAGTGGCACGCCTGTTAGACATGATGTCTCCGTAGCCCAATCGTTATGGCCCATCGTTAGTAAAGCGCTTTACTAAATCGCTTTACAATGCCACCCAGCGACGAGCTGTCAAGCTGAAAAGTAAGGAATTAATGGCGGAACGCTCAGCAAACCTGGAAGTGAACGGGTGTCGATCTCCCCTAATGGTGTGTCTCACTACATTGGCATCACAAGGGCGCCTGCTGACCGAAGGCACATCAGATGTCGCGCTTGGCGCCGTGATCAGAGCACATTGAACTATGCTTTCGTAAATGCCGCGCTACTTGCTGCTTTTCGAGAGGAGCGCCAACGAGCGGCCAGGCAAGATCGACGGTGAAACCCTGCTGGACCCGGTGGCCGTCTGGAACGTCGCCGATATACTCTCCGGTGTCATGCTGCCGCCCGGCGCTCCGAAACGGGGGATCGCCTACGAGACCGGCACAAGCTACGGCTATCGCGATGTCTGGTCCGTCGGCCACGATGGACCCTGCGTTCTAGCTGTCCGGGTCGGTCGCCCTGACAATGGCGCCGTGCCGGGATATTTCCGCTTGACCTTCCAGTTGCTGGAAGGTTCATAACGTTGTCCACTGCCCTATCGGGGCAAAGGAGAACCGCATGGACAGCACGCAGGACCATCCCCACCACGATCATCACGGTCACAATCTTGATCATGCAGGCACAGACGCAGTTGTTCGCGATCCCGTCTGCGGGATGACGGTCGATCCCACGGCTGGCAAACCCTCGCTTCAGTACGGCGGGCTGACCTACCATTTCTGCTCGGATGGCTGCCGGCGAAAGTTCGAGGCTGTGCCGCAAGACTATTTGACGGCAACGGATCCGGTTTGCGGAATGACTGTCAAGCGCGCCACTGCAAAGCATATGCTGAAGCATGAGGGCGAAAGGTTCTACTTCTGCTCGGCTGGCTGCAAGGCGAAGTTCGAAGCGAACCCCGCCGGCTATCGCGACGGAACCAGTCCCGCGCGGGAGCCGATGCCAAAAGGTACACTCTATACCTGCCCGATGCATCCCAAAGTCGTCAGCGATCATCCGGGCGACTGCCCGAAATGCGGCATGGCGCTGGAACCGATGGGTGTGCCACCGACTGATGAAGGCCCGAATCCGGAATTGGTGGATTTCACCCGCCGCCTCTGGGTGAGCGGCACACTCTCGATCCCGCTGCTTGCAATCAGCATGGGACCGATGATCGGTCTGCCGCTACGCGACTGGATCGGCGAACCAGAGGCGACGTGGATCGAACTTCTTCTTGCCACGCCGGTCGTTCTTTGGGCCGCGCTGCCGTTCTTCCGGCGGGCACGGGCTTCGCTCGTCAATCGCAGCCCCAATATGTGGACACTGATCGGGCTCGGCGTTGGAACGGCCTACATCTATAGCGTCGTCGCGGCGATCGCACCCAGCATCTTCCCGCATACCTTCCGCGGTCATGGAGACACCGTTCCCGTCTATTTCGAAGCGGCTGCCGTTATTGTGGCTCTGGTCTTTGTCGGCCAGGTTCTGGAATTGAAGGCCCGCGAGAAGACTGGTTCGGCGATACGCGCATTGCTTGATCTTGCACCGAAGACGGCGCGACGCATCAATGCAGACGGCTCCGAAATCGACGTCGCTGTCGATGAAATACAAGTCGGAGATCGTGTCCGTGTTCGCCCGGGCGAGCGTATCCCGATCGACGGTTCTGTCACCGAAGGGCAGTCGACCCTCGACGAGTCCATGATAACAGGCGAACCGATCCCGGTCGAAAAACAGAAGGGGGACGCGGTCACCGGCGGCACGATCAACAAGAACGGAACGTTCGTGATGATCGCCGAGAAGGTCGGTGCCGACACGACGTTGTCGCGCATCGTCGACCTGGTCGCAAAAGCCCAGCGTTCGCGTGCGCCCATCCAGGGAGCGGTCGATCGCGTTTCCGCCATCTTCGTTCCCGCTGTTGTCGCCGCAGCC
>Ga0123340_1000436_pt1 | contig 27218 bp, 20 predicted proteins | sample SirMexnodulemix_FD_89961 | JGI IMG/M metagenome (GOLD analysis project Ga0123340, IMG submission 89961) | Root nodule microbial communities of legume samples collected from Mexico - Siratro Mexico nodule mix | ecosystem: Host-associated > Plants > Roots > Nodule | place: Mexico: Nepantla...
AAGAATTTTATTCACTTGTGATTGCTCAAGATTACAAATACAAGTTGTGTATTTATAGGGAGAAACTAGGGTTACTGTCTAATTGGGCCTAACTCAAATCAAGCCTCCACAAAGCCCAACAAATAAAGGCACTGTTGTCCTAATTTTTATCTCATAGAGAACTTCATAAAATAAAATATAAAAGATCGTGATTGATATACTAATAAGCTCTTCATTCTCTAACTCGTGTAAATATATTAAATTTGAATATTAAATTAAAAAATCTTAATAGATACATCAATTCTAAATATTTTAAAATTGTATGACTTAAGCAATTAAAGTTAGTTGAGCATGTGATAGTTTTAAAAAACAAAAACAGGTTTAAAATATACGATTAACTAATTACGAATCTCCTATTCACTTAAGATTAAAGTACGCGTAACTGAAATAATGTAAAAATGTTAGATGACTAAATCATTGAAATTGTATATATATACACACATATTATTCCAAACCAAAATGAGGTGTATTATAGTTATTAAGAAATCTTATTAGAGGTTTTTGTTTTTAGTTTATGTACAAATATTTTATTCTTTAAACTTTTATTTGTTAATATTTTAGTCTCTGTCATTAGATATCATTATTAGATGGTGACCTGAAAATTGATTGTCTCTATCAATTCAAAAAAAAGAAAAGCCTTAGAAATTTAGAGAATAAAAGCATATTTTACCAAAAATAATTATAATCAGGAAAATGGGAAATAAATAAAATTAATTCAAAAATAAACTTAGTGCGGTCATCCATTGTATTCGTAGATCTGTATAATTTTTTTTATCCATAAATATGATCCACACGTCACTCAAGGTTTATCAGAGAAAATAAATAAATAAATAGAAATCGAACCATACCTGTGACAATTCAACCATGAATATCACTAAGAAAATGGTTATAAAACATGAGTACGTGAATTGTGAAATAAGGCACTTTCACATCAATTTTGAGCAGGCAATAATTTATCGGTGTGACTAAATCTGGTCTTAGTTTGTTTAAATAAGTTATTGAATTTCACATTATGAAGAAACCCAATTGAATGGAAAGATTCTCAAGTGATTAGTAAAATTTCTTTATAGATATATATTAGTCATTAGTAAAATTGATAAATATTCTATGCTGTAATATGATAAAAATTTAATTATATATTTTACTACTCGCTATTATTATTTTACCACTCAATCTTGTTCTGAATTTTACTTTTGAATTTGAGTGTATTTGATCAATTAGTTGAAATTCCAACAAAGTGGTAACACGTCAACCATTCTAAAAATTAAATTTTAAAAAACAATATTATTTTCATCTTCTGTTCTATTTTTATAAAACATTATTCTTTCATTAAAAATTTAACAGATCAAATAAGTAAAAACAATTGTAAAATGCATGAGAAAACACATGACAGGTAAAACTATGAAATAATAAAATGTTCATTTGAAGAAAAAACCAATTTCATGTACAAAACCAGAATGAGTGAATTGTGGGGCCTGTCAGTTAGTTTAGTTGCTGGCCACTTGCAGAATATTTGGACCCATTATTCTTATTTGACTTTTAGAAAGTCAAAGTCAACTTCTCATTCATATCTAAAGATTTTAAGTGGGTGCTAAATTTTCATCCAACAGGCCACATTCAAGAGTTATACAAACCAAATACTACTTTGATTCTAATTCTATGTGATGATGTTTGAGGATAATAGATATCATAGTAAGCTTTGAAATTACGTGTCATTAGTGATTCCATTATGTGTCATTTTAATAAGCTTTGAAATCACATTCCCCATGGACATATGTGGGTTATTGTATCATCATTGCCTCTCTTCTTTTTCCTTTTTTTCTAATAGAAAAACTCAAAAAAGAGAAAGAAATATGCAAAACTTTATAAGAGAAAGAAAAAGTCATTTTGTAAACTTAAATAAGTCTCCCAAAAGTTGATCCAACTCCTCCTTTTCTCTCCATCATTTTTTTTCCATATATCTTGGTGAAGATGAGTGTTACACCAAACACCTTGATGATAAAAAATATATATTTATGAAAATAAGATTGTTTTATTTTACAAATTAAATATTAAAAAAAACAAATTAATCATTCAAAAAAATAAATAATATTTTTTGATAAAGATAATTATGATTTAAGAATTTTTATTTTTTTATTATTCAAAAAACTCAAACAGTTACATTATTCAGTTACATTGGTCCAATTTACTGTAAGAAATTAATTTAAAAACATAAAAAGTTAGAATATTCAATAAAATATTTTTTTAATAAAGATCCAGTTAAAAATATAAAAATATCAATCAGATCACTCTAACACTAAAATCAAATAACTGAAATTCAATTGAAAATATAAAATTTATAACTATTTAATATAATAAAAAAATTTACAATTAAAAATAACGAGACACTTAAAATTTAATTAATTTTTTTTAATTATCAGTAAAGATCTTTTGGTATTAAAATAATTTAAATTAAAATTTAAAATGTATATTTAAGAAGATAAAAAGTCATATTTTAAATTAGAAAAATTTACTAAAATTTTATTTTGAACATTCCTACTTTGGGAAAAACTTGCGTAACGCATGAAGCCTACCCTACCCTGTGGAATATGATGTGGTGATATGAATCACATTAAACCCGTGACACGCCGGCCATAATAAAGAATAAAAGAGATATAAATAGAACAACTTTTCTATCTTTAATAGATAAAATATAAATTCAATAACATAAGTAAATTATGTATACGTTTTAAATTAATTAAAATTCAAATTTAACTGAAGATGTAATATTTACTTAACTACTTCTAAGATAAAATCATATATTAAATTTTATGCTAAAAAAATTATTTAACTTTTAAAAAATACAGCGAACATTCTCCCTCATTACTTTGATTCTATTTGAAGGAAGAATACAATTTTTTTTTAGTACGTCTTACGTAAAAGATTCTTTTTTCCTTGGTAGTTTTATTTATTTTTTCCTCGTTCACATTCAAACCACCATTCCGACAAAACTAATTTTAATTTAGAAGAGAATAAAGTGTCAGAGATGGCGACTGTTTATTGTTCAATGAAGAGCTGATTTATTTGCAAGTTATTAGAATTTCACTGGTTAAGTGTTGTATAAGTAAGTTAACTTAGGTTTAACATTTGACTTAATTATTTAAAGGAGTCACGTTTAGTTTTTATTTTATTTTTGGCATAAACGAAATGTGAGATGATGTTTTGAATCAGTCAGCTGAGAAAAATGCTTATGTTTATTTTATGTCTCTAATAGAAAATAAAATAAAAGAAAATAGAAAGGATTAAAATAAGTAAATAAAAGAATTATATGAAATTATTATTGAAATATTTTAATGTAAAATAATTTCATTGCTTCTCTCGTTATAAAATCATTAATAATTTAATTGTTATGTTATACAAAATGTTTAGTTTTAAGGGTTTGAATGACAAGGTTGAAACGGAGAGCGGGAGTGTGGTGGAGAATAAGGTTGGGGGCAACGGTGGAAGAGGGAAGCCGGAGGCGGAGACGGAGAAGAAGACGACGGGGGTTGTGACATTTTGAGTAATAACAATTGTAATATAAACTTCAGAAAAGGCATGATCAACGAGTTGATTTCATTTTTAGATAAATGATTATGGATTTGAAAGGAAATTATTCATTTAAACATTTGCACAACATTGTTAACTAACTTTGAGAATCAAGTTTACCTAACTAGTTTATAGTAAACTGCAAGTACATGTGGTGAAAATTATCAAGTGTTGCTACTGCGTTATTAATTAATTTCATTTCTGAAAATGTTTCTTTTGCACGTATAAATATAACCAAGTGTTGACTCACCTATTAATGGCATGATAATAATTATTAGATGAACAAATTCTAAATTTAATTATTTAATTGTTGTTGGTCGTTGAGATTTTGGGTGGAAAAATTTATTAATTACATCGTTGTACTTGACTATATATAAATTGCGTTAACATAGTTTTAAAATGTGATTAAATGCATTGGAGAATTAGTTACATGAATATTGAATTTTGAAAATAATGCATATTGATATAATAATGACATCAATCCTTTAGAGATGTCTTTTGTAATTAATGGGAATAGTTTTAGTTGTTCTTTGAAGGCATTATTTTATCAATTATAACATTGCACTTGCCTGAAAAAAAATTAGGTTAACATAACTCTAAAATATGATTAATTTTACTTGACATTTGGTTAAATCACTTTGAGCCATTGATTAAATAAATATTTTACTTTAAAAATCATGATTGCTAACATAAGAATGACGATAACCATCTTTTTAACTTAATAATTTAATATTTTTTTTTAACATTGAGAATTTAAGTGACATAATTTTATTAATTATTGCATTACACTTGGCTTAAAAAAAACTTAGATTATTATAGTTCTTAAATATGATTAACTATGTTAAAATTTTGGTTAAATTAGTATTTTAATTTGAAAATCATGGTCATTAACCGAGAATCCACATCAATTTTTTTAAATGTCTTTAACAATTAATAGTGGTGATTCACATTCCATTATTTAACAAGAATAACAACCTTTCGTTGTGTATTTAATTATAACTTTTAAACATCAATTGTAACTATAATTAGAATATTGACTATCAAATATGAATGAAATACTTTTAATTTAATACAACTATAATTCTTTAATATATTTAGTTTAAAATCTACTAAAATTCACAAATTAACTTTCTTACTCATTTAATAACAACAATACATTTGATAACATTATCATAATCATAATAATATTTATTTCTTCTTACTTCTTAGACTTCTAAGTTCTAGAAAATGAATAAGATTTTAACATCCAATATATAATTTTGAATTATAAAAGAGTAAGTTTTCGCTCTTACCCTATTTATGTAACAGATTCAAACTTTTATACAAGTGAACAGAAGAAAATAATAACAAAAGATATAATTACATTATGTTGACGGTTGATCAAGACTTCGATCAATATAATTTCACAATCTATATCACGTTGACAAACTCTTAAAAGAAAAAACCACTAGTAAAAATTTAACAACCCAATTAAAAGAAAAATATGGTTAACCTTAATCTCAAACTAATGACAATAACAAAACATTTAACATAACAGAACCAAGTTACATTAACATCAAACATGAATAGTTTAAAATTCTACCGAAAACATAATCAAAATAGACGGCCACATAAATTAAATTGTCTAATTGTTTAGATGAAATTGTACTTTTATACGTGATATCCCTTTTCTGTGTACCTGTTTACATATGTTGCTACCCAAAAGACAAGAATTGAATTACACCTCGATTCAAATGTACAAAGATTGTGGACAATTTTATCTTTGTATAGTGTAAGCATAAAAGCATATTATTTTTTTCTTTTTTTGCAATAGTATCTAAGAGTATCACAACTCTTCTTTTTATGCTAAGCTTAACTGTGAGAAAGAAAGTGCGGAAAGTGGAACCTTCTTCCCACGGCGGGTTCTTCTCTCTCACTGCAGTGGAAGCCATTAAAGTCAATTATTAATAAAAGTTACTGCATCACTGTTCTTCAGTGCACTACCTTTTATTTCTTTATTTATTATTCATTATTTAGTTGAGAAAAAAAAAAAAATGAAGTTACCAATAACCAAGAAGGAGGATGACTTGGAGGTTCCATTTTCAAACCCTCCTCCAATCTCGAAGCCGTGTCTTCAACAACCACAACGCAAACGTGTCTTCTCTCCGGTCAAATAAATACGTTTCGTCTTCTCCCTTTTTTCATGTCGCCACAGTCACACCCACTATCTCTTCATCCCCAAGCCAAAAACATAATCCTATCCTTTATGCCTTCACCACTCCCACTCTCTAACCACAACAGATTGTAACACTATGGCGGCGATGTCCATCTCCGTCGTGTTTCTCTTCTCCTTCATCTCTTTCCACAATCTGTTTTCCTTCGCGGCAAGTTCAAATATCAGGATCACGCGGGGTGTCGTCATCAGGGACAACGAGCATGAGACATTGGTGTCTGAAGAGCTCAACTTTGTGATGGGTTTCTTCGGTTCAGACAACTCCTCTTCCCGCTACGTCGGAATTTGGTACCACAACATTCCCGCCACACCTGTTATATGGGTCGCAAACCGCGACAAGCCCATCAACGGCACCGGCGGATCCATCACTATTGCTAATGACGGCAACCTCGTAGTCCTCGATGGAGCCGCGAACCTTGTCTGGTCCACCAATGTTTCCGTCGATAGCAACAACAAGAACTGCTCAGCGACGCTTCGTGACAGTGGTAACCTCGTTCTCTCGAGCGAAAAGAAAGAGTTGTGGCAAAGTTTTGAGAATCCAACGGATACATTCATGCCTGGTATGAGGGTTCCAGTTGGGGATTCAACTGGGAAGAGTGGTGACTATGTGTTCACTTCATGGAAATCGTCAACGGATCCTTCGAAGGGAAACTACACTATGGGGGTGGATCCCAGAGGGTTGCCTCAGATAGTGGTTTGGGAAGGAGAGAGAAGAAGGTGGAGAACGGGGTATTGGGATGGTATAATGTTTGAAGGGGTGTCTATGACAGGAAATTATCTTTACGGTTTTACGCTTAATGGGGATGGTAAAGGAGGTAGGTACTTCATATATAACCCGTTAAACGGCACTGATAAGGTGAGGTTTCAAATGGGGTGGGATGGCTATGAGAGAGAGTTCAGGTGGAATGAGGATGAGAAACGCTGGGATGTGATTCAGATAGGGCCTTCGCATGAGTGTGAGGTTTACAACAAGTGTGGGAGTTTCGCGGCGTGCGATTTGTTCCCTTCGGATTTACCTGTTTGTACTTGCATACGAGGTTTCGAACCGAAGAATAGGGATCAGTGGGATAAGGGGAACTGGTCGGGTGGGTGTACGAGGATGACTCCACTCAAGGCTCAGAGGAAGAATGTTACTTCCGCTGGCACTTCTCAGGTTAGTGTTGGAGAGGATGGGTTTTTGGGGCGTAGGTCTGTGAAGTTGCCGGATTTCGCACGTGTGGTTGGCACGAATGATTGTGAGAAAGCGTGTCTGAACGATGATTCTTGTACGGCTTATGCCAATGTTAATGGAATAGGGTGCATGGTGTGGAACGGGGATTTGGTTGACATTCAACATTATGGTAGTGGAGGAAATACACTGTATGTCCGTCTCGCTGATTCTGATTTAGGTAAGGTAATTAGTACCTTATATTTGTTCTCATAATTAGCATTCAATTTTAATCTTGGTTGAACTTCTATTTCAACTAATTAGCCATCTCAGTTCTCAATCTTGTCTATAAAGATATATTGATTTTTATTGTCTATAAAGATGATGAGAAGCAAATAATCTTTTTAAATTTCTCACTAGCTTTTATGATCTTCAAGTTCTAATAACTCCGTGTGATTTTTGTATCTTCAAATTATACAGATGATGGAGGTAAAAAGAACATGATTGCGATAATATCTGCTGTTGTGGCGGGGTTAATCTGCCTAGGAATCTTTGTATGGCTGATGTATAGATTCAAGGGAAAACTTAAAGGTTAAATATTCATAATTCATCTCCCCAGACTCTATTATCTTTTAGCAGATATTTGATGGCAAGGCTGTCCAATGCTATTTTTGGTATTGACTTGCGTGTTTTACGTATTATTTGCAGTTCTGCCTACAATTTCCCCAGTTTCTTGTTGCAAGAATAGTGATGTACTGCCAGTTTATGATGGAAGCAAGAGCAGAGACATGTCAGCAGAATTTTCAGGATCAGCTGACTATAATTTGGAGGGGAACCAACTAAACGGGCCGGAATTTCCACTTTTCAATTTCAGTTGCATTTCAATAGCCACAAACAATTTCTCAGAAGAAAATAAGCTTGGGAAAGGGGGCTTTGGCCCTGTCTACAAGGTAAAGATGCTTCTATTAACCCTATTTTTTTAGTAATAAAAATAGGCTTTTCTAAAATGTAATGGAAAAATCGATTTGCTCCATTGACCAGGGAAAGCTTCCGGACGGAGAGCAAATAGCTGTTAAGAGGCTTTCAAGACGGTCTGGCCAAGGTTTAGAGGAGTTCAAGAATGAAATGATGCTGATAGCCAAACTACAGCACCGAAATCTGGTTAGACTGATGGGCTGTTCTATTCAAGGGGATGAGAAGTTGCTGGTATATGAATACATGCCAAAGAAAAGCTTGGATTGTTTTTTATTTGGTATGTTTCTCCACATTAATCCTGTCCATTTCCTTACTCATTTTAAATTAACATGAAAAGAGATTATTTGGTGCATTTTCTTAACCCTTTTGCATTTTTTGGTAATATCATGACAGATCCATTCAAACAAACACAACTAGATTGGACAAAACGGTTTGAAATCATTGAAGGCATTGCAAGAGGATTACTCTACTTGCACCGAGATTCAAGACTCAGAATAATTCATCGAGATTTAAAAGCGAGTAACGTTTTGTTGGATGAAACCATGAACCCAAAAATATCAGACTTTGGATTGGCTAGGATATTTGGTGGCAACCGGAATGAAGCCAATACAAACAGAGTAGTTGGTACATAGTATGTATGCTTTGATTTTACTTGTATGTTAAGTCATGCACTTGTTAATTCTTACTCGGACCAGGCTAATCTTAATACATAACTCTGATGCATGCAGTGGTTATATGGCTCCTGAATATGCAATGGAAGGTGTATTTTCAGTCAAATCTGATGTATATAGTTTTGGTGTATTACTACTAGAAATTTTGAGTGGCCGCAGAAACACCAGTTTTCGTCACACTGATGACTCCAGCCTCATAGGATATGTGAGTATCTATCTCCTATTGCACACTTTTGGTTATCAATGTGAATTATTTGTTTTGCAGAAATTTGTAACATGTCTAGAAAAACTAGTTCGAAAAATGTGAGAGTTGCAACATTTTAATCACTAAGTTTATTGAAATGCTGATGTTATCATGATGATGTAGGCGTGGCATCTTTGGAATGAACAGAGAGCAATGGAGCTACTGGATCCCTGCATTCGTAATTCTAGTCCTAAAAATAGAGCTTTGAGATGCATCCACATAGGGATGTTATGTGTGCAAGATTCAGCAGCTCAGAGACCAAACATGTCTGCTGTGGTGCTGATGCTGGAAAGTGAAGCAACAACTCTTCCCATGCCTACGCAACCTCTGATTACTTCCATGAGGAGATCTGAGGACAGACAATTTTACATGGATGGCCTTGATGTTTCAAATGATCTCACAGTCACAATGGTGGTAGGGAGATAGATATCCGATCATCCTTTCCATGCCAGTTTTGTTTTCAATTCTCTGTCACACTTCAAACGTAAATATGTTTTTCTTCTTTCCCCTTTTGGCCCTACTGAAATTAAACTATAGTATATACCCTTAAATTTGAATACTTTGTATATGTCACGAAAAAACAAGACAAATATACTCTTATGATGTTTATAGAAGTACTTACGAATTATTCATCCATGAGATTCTCGTTTCGACAATAAGATTCATGACCAGATCCTTGTGAAATATAAGGCCAAATTTGATGACCTAGATCAATCGTTGTTTGGACTTTAATCTTGGGAGGACAATATTCATAATTCTTGTGTGTTCCACATGCATACAATAAATCCGGAAGTTCTGCCACAATATAAGTCGTCAACAAACTACTCTTTCCTTTTGCACGTGATTTGTCTGTTATTTTCGATTGCAGGAACCAAGACTTTTCATCGATTAACTATGCTTTAATTCTAATTTTGGTTTCATATTTTAAAAAATAATTATCTTTTTTCCCTAAATTCTTTTTTTTTTTTTTCTTTCAATATTTTAGTTCTTCCATCTGTAACTATTCAGAACCTTGGTTTCTTAATTTTTTTTACATAATTATTCATAATTTTGTCCAATTTTTAGTTTAATTATTTGTAGTTTGTTTATTACTATTGGATATCACTTTCACTCCACGAAAATTTTCTTTAATTCTTTAGTTTATATAAAAGAATAACTTTCCATTAAAAACATTCTCGCTTAATTTCTTACAAAACTAAAAAAGGAAAGTCAGTAATATGAAAATGCAGGTTGATCATTTTAATTTTTATATTAAAATTCAGTTAGAATTATCAAACGGGCGTAGATGTTTTTCTTTATCAATTAAATAACATTTTTCTTTCTATCAAAATCTGAACGCTCTAAAGAAAAAAGATATTGGAAAACATGTTATCCACGTTTTCTCTGATGGCTGATTAGGACATTCCAAGCAAGTATCTGAAGGGCATGGGTTTATGAATTTCCCCTCTTCATCCAACATTATTGAACTTACTATCACTTTCTTTAAAGAAAAAACTTCATTTGATAGAACCTTCTTGCAAATTACATGATATTTCAAATTTCCTACCCCATCATGGTTAACTTTCAACCACTTTCGTCACGAGGATCTAGAAGCAAAGTTTGTCTACATAAAAAGAATTATTTACAGCATTTGAATTACGTTATCATCGAAATACAAAATATTTTGTCCACACTCGAAAGCTATTTGATGAATTTGAATTACGTAAACATAACAAGTGGTCAAAACAAAAGCGTAACTTCACAAGTTTTAACGTTTGTAACTTGCCACCGTAACAAAGAAAGAAATTGAGAAAACTACACTTACATCTTAGTCAATTCCAGACAAAAAAAATTAAAATTATATTAAATATAATAAATTTCAAGTTTCTATTAATTTGTTTTAGTTTATTAAATAAATTAAGGTATTTTTTAATTTTTTTAAATGTAATAACTGTTATCTGTCATCTTACTAAGTTATTTCTATATGTTATTTTTTGTTCATGTTAATATAAGAGACTTTGGGTGAAAGTAAACAAAGATAAAAGTGAAAACAGAAGAATATATAACTAGAAAACTACTGTAATGCTAAACAGTAAAACAAAAGTTAAAGTTACACGTCAATGTAGTGAAGGCCATTCAATTACTAGGATAAATCAAACTGATGATATTAATGATGCAAAACAATACATAGAAATAATTAAGTAAAGTGAATCACGTCACTTAGACAACAACAAAATTAAATAGAATTTAATTTAAAAAGATAATATTTTTGAGAACTTAATAAATAATTAATAAAAACTGAACTAAAAATATCCAATTTTATCATAAACTTAAAATTTTATTAAGTCATTAAATAATCCTCGTATCTTTTAAATTCTAAAATAAATATTCACATTTTAATACTAAATGTATGTTGATACAATGTATAATAATAATACTGAAATAAACTTACATATTAAAGTCAGAAACCAAGTCAAAGAATAAATAATACTGGATGGGCTACGATTTATCATTGTTTCTTTTTAGTTTAATTAAAAAAATTATTTATTTATTTTTATTTAATCATTATTATATGTATACTTCTTTTAATTATTATGAAATATTTTTGACAGACAAATTCATAAAAATATTCTAGAAACTAAAACGGAAATATAATAATTAGAACCCATTTTATTTAAAAAAATAAACATTTTTTAGAAAATAAATAAAATATCACTATGTTTAAAGAAAAAAAATTAAGGCATATTAGTAATATTAGCTAGCTTGCTTTTGTTGGAATCCGCTGCCAGTTTTGGGTGCTAAAAAAGGTGACATAGATTTGGTGACCTAATTGGGCCGCCATTAGTTTCACATTTGGTGGAACAAAAAGTCATCACCCAACCCAAAACTAAACCATAGTCACCTTTTTGTATTAATTATTATACTCTATCATGCACTCACCCTTTCACACAGAAAAGAAAGTATAAAGGGAATATTATTAGATTTATAACAAATATGAACCAGTATTCTAAAACTAACAGTGTTTCAAAAAGGAAAAGAAAAATTCATCACTTAATGAAAAAAAGAACCAAATAGTTAATATATATGAATGTTTTGATAAATTAAAATAAACAAAATGAATATATTTACTTACTGGAGTTTGTGATGATGATTGATGAAGAAGTGAAAAACGAAAAAGGTACAAAAAAAGAGGCAGTTGCGAGTCTTTGGGATGGCTAACCATATTCAGACTGTTGACTGATAAAAAACAAGAGTCTCATAAAAGAGTGTTTCTCGTTTCAAATTTTGGGAAAGCAAACCTTATTCAAAGGAGAAACAACATAGACCAAGAAGAATATGAGAGCAATGCAAATGCCAATGACGGATTCAATTTGGTTTTCTTAATTTCTCACTACCCCACACAATACCAAAACTATGAAACTTGTATTTATCTTCCTTACCAAACACTTCATCAACTCTCTCTCTGCAAACATAACATGCCAGGTTTCTTATTCTTTCTCTTTTGCTTCTTCGCATCACACATCACAATTTCATTCTCATCAGACACCTTAACCCCATCACAAACTCTTCTAACCAACCAAACCCTGCTTTCACCAAGCAAAGTCTTTGCTCTGGGCTTCTTTTCCAGGACCAATTCCTCTTGGTACTTAGCCATATGGTACAACAACATCACCAACCGACCTGTAGTGTGGGTTGCCAACAGAGACAACCCTCTCCGCAACTCCACAGGGTTTCTAACCATTGGAGAAAACAAAAACATAGTTCTCACAACTCCATCAGAGGAACCCGTTTGGTCCTCTAATGTCACAAAAGCCAATAACCCAATTCTTCAGCTTTTGGACACGGGAAATCTAGTTCTCAGAGAAGCAAACGTAACCGACCCGACAAACTACCTATGGCAAAGCTTCGATTACCCGACAGACACACTCTTACCTGGGATGAAAATGGGGTGGAACCTAGACACTGGCGAGGAGAAACACTTAACCTCGTGGAAAACTGGAGAAAATGACCCTTCAAGTGGAGATTACACTTTCAAGATAGATCCTCGTGGAATACCGGAAATTTTCTTGAGGAATGAGGATAATATAATATACAGAAGTGGGCCTTGGAACGGTGAGAGATTCAGTGGGGTACCAGAGATGCAACCTGACACTGATTCCATCTGGTTTAATTTTTCATACGATATCCATGGCGTGTACTATTCCTTCTCCATTGAAAACCGTTCTATTTTGTCGAGGCTGGTTGTGACTTCGCGTGGCGAACTTCAGCGTCTTACTTGGGTGCCAAGCAGCAACACATGGACCACCTTTTGGTATGCGCCTAAGGATCAGTGTGACGGTTTCAAAGCGTGCGGGGCTAATGGTTTGTGTGACTCTAATGCCTCGCCGGTTTGCACGTGTATGAGAGGGTTCAGTCCGAGGAACCAGCAGGCGTGGAATTTGAGAGATGGGTCTGGTGGGTGTGTGAGGAACACGAATTTGGATTGTGGGAGTGACAAGTTTTTGCATGTGGGGGACGTGAAGCTGCCAGAGACAAGTAGTGTGTTCTGGAACCGGAGCATGAACCTAGACGAGTGTAAAGATTTGTGTCGCAGGAATTGTTCTTGCACTGCTTATGCCAACATTGAGGTCACAAATGGAGGAACAGGGTGCGTGACGTGGAGTGGTGAACTCATAGACATGAGACAGTATCCCAGCGGTGGACAAGATCTCTTTGTCAGAATAGCAGCTTCTGATGCAGGTACAACATTTTCACCGCTATTTCTTTGCTTTTATTATTTTAAACACTGTTTAGGAAATAAAAGAAAACAATACTCAATAATGACAAAATAGATGGTTGCACATCTGTTTTATTAAACAATTGTTTCTGTTCTGTCTTCCAATCTTCCAAACTCTGTTTCATACCAGTGAGGTTTGTTGGTTATTAGAAATTAAGCTAAGGTGTTTGCGCATTTGGCTGAGTAAATTCGAATGCCATTAAGCATTGAAACATTTTGAAATAAAAAATTTTATATTCGAGAAGTGTTAGATCTTCAAAATTTTTATGTTCAATTAGTAAGATACCATAGATTTGTGTAACAAAAAGAAGAACCTAGATGATTAATCCTGAATGAGCGGAAATAAACAGTTGCTGACGTTAGAAAATATTTGGTCAAAATTTTTTGGTACTCAATTTTAGCAAGATTCTTTTTTCAATTTCTTGGTGCCGCCCTAAACTTGTTTCATCTGTGATGTGGCTTCTAAGGAAGGAAAAGGGAAAAAGAGAGGAATGTGTCTGCTGTGGGAAAATATGAATGCAATTGCATTTCTTCACTCACCCTTTTCGTTGCATTGGTTGGGTGACCTAACTGAATAAATTTAAATTCTCTATTTTTTCCAGATATTTTTTGAGCACGCAACTTTATTAAAGTACTCTTTTTCTAGAATTTATCGGGCCCATTCACTTTTCTCATGTGGGCCCTACGGAAATGGTGGGTTGTGGGCCGACGTTTTTGACTCGTTACGTTTTCTTTTTGGCGCATACGAATGCTATGGTCTTTTCAAAATCTACTTTTCGACATTTATCACATTTATCACATCTACTTTTCGACAAGAAATAAAACATTTACGCTTTCTTTTTCTGAAAATTTTCATTTGTAATGTTATTGTGTATGAAATTAAGCACGAGATGAATAGAGAGTATTAGGAAACAAGTTTATCACTATGAAAGTGGGAAAAGAGGGTCCTGGACCATGCTATGTTCATAGGTTGGTAGGTCTTGGAGCATGTGAACTGTGAAAATTAAAAAAAAAAGAAGATAAGGATCTGTTTAATGAATATCACCTGCACTCAGAAAAGCTTATTTTTATACATTTCGGTGGGAGTAGGCAGCATTTCAAAGCTGCATGTCTACATCAAACCAAGCAAAATTCTCTTACTATTCTTCACCTTTTTTGTGCATGTGTTTTTTATGTTTCCTTTTGTAAGGGAAATAAAAATTTGTATGATAGAAAACTAAGCTAATTTCATCAGTCTCCTTGAAGTGAATTTCTATGGCTAATCTGACACGTTACATTTCTGCATAAGTTTAATTCAGACACACTAATGTTCCCTTGCACATACTGAATAATGGTGTCGCATTTTTTTCTACGAGCTTGTAGGTTCTTCCAATTTGGTTAAGTGAAAGTGTTGCATAATTTTCTGTCTTGAATATTTACTCTACAAAACCGATTTTCTACCACTTAGAACAAATATTAAGTGGATAAATGTACTAAAAGAAACATATGTTTCACAGATGACACAGAATCTGCAGGTGGCTCTCACAAGACAAACCATGTCGGCGAGATTGTAGGAATTACAATTTCTGCAGCTGTAGTAATTGTGGGATTGGTTGTGATTTTCTGGAAGAAGAGGAAAGTGTTAAGTGTATCGAATGTGAAGACTACCCCCAGAAGTAAGTCCTTCTCCACATAAAGTTATGTAAATGGTATAAACGTTGTTGTGGCAGATGATAACATATTTTGATTCTTGCCACAAAACCAGGTTCTTTCCAAAGAAGTAGAGAATTGCTAACAAGTGACGGGTTATTTTCAAGTAATAGAGAAAACTCGGAAGAAAGGAACATGGATGACATAGAGTTGCCAATGTTTGATTTTAATACTTTAACAATGGCCACAAACAACTTCTCTGAAGCAAATAAACTTGGACAAGGAGGGTTTGGCATTGTTTACAGGGTAGGTTTGTTTTTTTTTTTATAGCTCCCATAATAATCCATACAGAAAACCATACTAATGGGAGTACTTGTGTGGCTAGCAGGGAAGGTTGATGGAACGTGATATTGCAGTCAAGAGGTTATCAAAAAACTCTGTGCAAGGAGTTGAAGAATTTAAGAATGAGGTCAAGTTAATTGTCAAACTTCAACATCGAAATCTTGTTCGGCTCTTTGGATGCTGCGTGGAGATGGGTGAGAAGTTGCTAGTGTACGAGTACATGGAAAATAGAAGCCTTTATTCCATTTTGTTTGGTAATTTTTAACATTCCACAACTCAGATCTTTTGTTTTTTCAATGCATGCATGTTTTGTTTAACATGGTCTTATTTTTATATCTAAATGATCCAGACAAAGCCAAAAAACCCATGTTGGACTGGAATAGACGATTCAACATTATATGTGGCATAGCTAGAGGGCTACTCTATCTGCATCATGATTCAAGACTCAGGATTATCCATAGAGATCTCAAGGCAAGCAACATTCTACTTGACAGTGAAATGAATCCAAAGATATCGGACTTTGGAATGGCTAGACTTTTTGGCGCGAATCAGACAGAAGGAAACACGTTGAGAGTTGTTGGAACATAGTGAGTACCACTTCATTGCAAACAGTTATCTCTACAAGACCAAATATACTGACCTTATTATTTGTATATTTTTGTTATGTACAGTGGTTACATGTCTCCTGAATATGCTATGGACGGGACCTTCTCAATGAAATCTGATGTTTTCAGCTTTGGAGTTCTGGCATTGGAAATTATAACTGGAAAGAAAAATAGAGGATTCTATTACTCAAATGATGATATGAATCTTCTAGGGAATGTGAGTGAGAGTGATTCACTAATTAGAGTGATACCTAGTTGATAGTATCATATTCTGTTTATAAACAATTGATGGTGCTTTTTTATTGTAGGCATGGAGGCAGTGGAGAGATGGCAGTGCATTGGAACTTGTTGATTCATCAATTGGCAATTCATATTCAGCATCTGAAGTTCTTAGATGCATACACGTTGGACTCTTGTGTGTCCAAGAACGTGCAGAAGATAGGCCAACAATGTCTTCAGTGGTGTTGATGCTGAGTAGTGAATCTGCATCGATGCCACAGCCCAGAAACCCTGGGTTTTCCACAGGGAAGAATCCTGCGGAGACTGATTCTTGTTCAAGTAAGCAAGATGAATCATGGAGTGTGAACCAAGTCACGGTCACATTGCTAGATGCTAGGTAGTCAAAAGAAGCACGACATCACCTAGCACATTGTATATTCCTTGAAACATAAAAGTTATACTGTAAATTTTCCTTCCTCTGATAGTTGCGGCATCTTTGAGATCTACTTTGATCTTGTTTTGGTGTAATATGCAAGAGAGACAGTGAAAACCATATTAGTTTAAGAGCTTGAAACTCACACAGGCAGTTTTCTCCATGTCTAGCAGAGGCAGACTTAGACGCTATCTTAGCTCAGTCAGGCTTATAATGTAATTGGATTTAGTGTTCGAGTTCAATTTTGATATGGCTTTTACTTTTCTATACACTCGTCAAATATTTGATGATACCTTATTACTGTTTGATTATATATTAACAAGCAGGTATTAAACTCAATCCATAGTAAGTTAGATTCATTTTTAGTTATATTTAACTAATTTTGTTTATAAATAATTTTTAAATACATAAATCTTGATTTTCATTCTATATATTTCTTAGCCTGTAACAAAGAAAGATGATGCAGTAGCTTTTATAGTAAAATCAATACTGCAAGTGGTTGGTTACCTGCCCCAGTAGATTATGCACGTGTGACATAGTATTTAGTAAGAAAATAGTTTTGTTCTACCGCTCCAGTTAAACTTTGAAACACCAAAAAAATTAATGAGAGTCACTAAGTTTACTTGATCTGTTGATCATCTGAGCCCTAAGCTGAATTTATGAACTGAACCTTGAAATGGTAATCATATAAAGTAAATTTTAGCTATGATAGCAGTTTATTTTCTATCTTCTTCTCAAATATAAATGTCCTACCAACAAGGGGTGCAATATTTAGCAATCCAAATCCTGTTCTCCGATTAAACCAAACCCAAAACAAACAATGTAGAGGGCCCAAGACAAATGATGAGCAATCCCGAAGACAAAACAGAAGGAAGATCAAAGAAGAGCTGTTGAAAAAATAAATAAAGGCTTGAATAAGTTTTAAATAATAATAAATTTAGATGTTTTTTAAGTGAGTGTTGGTTAAAAAAATTTAGAGGTTTTATTGAGTGTTTAAAATAAATTTAAATGTTCTAATCAGTGTTTAAATATTTTTATTTTATTTAAATATTCTGCTATTTACTTTCATTCTTTCATTTCCAACTCATCAAACAATTTTTTTTTTGTTCAATCTCCTCCAATTTATTGACGGAAGTAATATATGGTAAAATTAAATAACAGATAAGAATAAAAATATTTAATAAAAACTTAATTGAAAAAACTTAAGAAGAGGAAATTAAAACTTCGAATTACTATATGGCTATTTATACTCGATAAATTATTTAGTTCAAAACAACATTTTTAGATTTTGTATGCTTATAAAATATTTAATGACACCTTAGTTACATTGCTTATAATAGTATGGAGACAACTAGGTACTAATTCTTGGCATGCAAGAGCATAAGAAAGTAGAGCATTGCTTCCAACCAGGTACATTGCTTATAATATACACACACTTGACGAATACCTAGAAACTCTCATTCCATATTCCCAAGTTTTGACATTGTTGGCACTGCCTACACAAATTAATGGAAAATAGAGATTGTAGATGCAGAGAAAGGGGATGCTGAAAGGAAAAAAAGAAGAAAAAAACAAGTTTTCGAGACTTCCAACATTCTATTATTTAGAAACCAATGGATTGTTATATATTTGTTTATTAGTATAGTTTGGTAAAAAGTCTTGCTGCTATCAACATCTTCCAGCTCTCATTGACCAAGAGTCTCTGCAGTTGCTTTCACTTGACATGCCACGTTAAAATATTGCACTATTTAGTCGTGGAGCATGATTAATCAGAGATCTGCAAAGCAAATTTCAAACTATGCCCCATCTTTCTTTCTTGTTCTTGCTGTTGCTCCAATGCTGTCTCAACATTAAAGTTTGGTGTTGTTGAGTCTGATGACCTAAAGTTGACGTTGCTCTCCAATATTTCATGCTAATTTTATATACATTATTTTACATTTTCATTCTCAAATGTGCTTTCTTTTCGCCTCATCAGCACAGTTTAACTCAATATTATATGCTTCAATAAATATCACTCACTCAAGTAGGCATTATAGTCCATACTAAAACTCAAATAAGTGAAATAGAATTCACAAATCTACGTTTTCATTATGACTATATTTTCACTTTTAGGTTACTATTGGACCAAAAACAAAAATTTATGAAAACAACAAATATTTTGTGTTTTGATTATGACTTGAGGTCAGAAGATTTTGAATCAAAAGGTCCTATATATCAAAGAACTCAGATATAACATATCAGTAATGTGCTGCGATGTGCAAATCCTCAGGTCGAACCCCTATTCTGTACACAAGTTCAGACTTTTCACTAATTTGTTTGTGATGTGCAATTACAGATTAGTTTATAAAGACTTTAAAAATTCAAGAACATAGGATTGTGACACTCATGAAAACATATGATCACACAAAATGAATTTCTTACACAGATGCACGCTGGTTTAGAAAAAAAAAAAGGCATTTCATGTAACCTTTCAAAAAGAGAACAGGACCCTCAAGGTACACCTGCTCCCAATTATAGAATTCTTTTGTTTAATTTAACAAACCAATTAAATTCACAGAGGTGTCCACATAAGAAGTTTAATGGGAACAGTGAGATTAAAGAACCAAAGTTTTCTTTTATAAGTAGTAGCGTGAAAGGATCAAATTACTCATGGAGAAAACCAAGTTCACCCTTTTATTTCTTGTTACTTGTTGCTATTTCCTATCCTTGTTTCCTACAGCTTTGGAAGCAGAGGATAAAATAACTCCTCCACAAACCATCAGTGGCAACCAGACACTAGTCTCACCTTCTCAAAATTTTGAACTTGGTTTCTTCAGTCCTTCCAATTCCACTCACATTTATCTTGGAATTTGGTACAAGCGTATCCCAATTCAGACAGTTATTTGGATTGCAAATAGAGACAAACCACTAGTTAAATCTGGTGGCTCCTTGACATTCAGTGGTGATGGGAAGCTCATTCTTCTAAGCCACACAGGAAGTGTTGTATGGTCCTCAAATTCATCTGGGCCTGCAAAAAATCCAGTGGCACAGCTTCTAGATTCCGGAAACTTTGTGTTGAAAGACTATGGAAATGAGAGATTTTTGTGGGAGAGTTTTGATTACCCATCTGACACATTGATACCAGGAATGAAACTAGGTTGGAACTTCAAAACTGGCTTGAATAGACTCTTGACTTCCTGGAAAACCACTTCTGATCCTTCTTCAGGAGAATACACCTACAGTGTGGATCCACGTGGCCTTCCTCAGCTTTTCCTTCACAAGAGAAACAAGCAAGTCTTCAGAAGTGGACCGTGGTATGGACAACAATTCAAAGGTGACCCGGTTCTCAGTGCAAATCCAGTTTTCAAACCCATCTTTGTGTTTGATTCTGATGAAGTGTCTTACTCCTTTGAGACCAAAGACACCATCCTTTCAAGATTTGTGCTGAGTCACTCTGGTTTGATTCAGCATTTTTCATGGAATGATCTTCATTCAAGTTGGTTTTCTGAATTTTCAATTCAAGGGGACCGTTGTGATGATTATGGCCTTTGTGGTGCTTACGGTTCTTGTTACATCAATAGCTCCCCTGTTTGCAAGTGTTTGAAGGGTTTTGAGCCTAAGCTTCCGCAGGAATGGGAAAGGTCTGAGTGGTCAGATGGATGTGTTAGACAAAACACACAGGTTTGCAGCAATGGAGATGCATTTCAGCACTTTACAGGAATGAAGCTTCCAGATGCTGCTGAGTTTCGTACAAACTACAGCATCAGCATTGATCACTGTGAGAGAGAATGTTCTAAGAACTGCTCCTGTGTTGCCTATGCAAAGCTAGATATAAATGCCAGCGGAAAAGGTTGTATTGCATGGTTTGGGGATTTATTTGATATAAGAGAGGTTTCTGTGAATGGACAAGATTTCTACCTGAGGGTTGCAGCTTCAGAAGTAGGTAAGAACATTGAAGGTATGTGCTACCAATCCATGTCATCTTTTAGTCCAATTTTAGCAGTCACCAGAAATTTAGCCAACTTGTTTTTTGAGCAACCCAACAAATACTTTTTATCATATTAAAGATTCTTTTTTTCCCAACAATAAAAGCAATTTCAATTTTTCTCAAAATATGTTTACATATTGTATGTTTTGTCTTTATATGTGGTGTCAGGTTCAAATGCTGATGGAAGTAAAAGGAAGAAACTCATACTCTTTCCTGTGGCTGCATCTGTGACTTCAACAATTATTGTATCAACATTGTGGTTGATAATTAAGAAATGCAGAAGAAATGGAGGTAATATAACTTGTAGTTCTAGTTTGAGAAGATAGATCTGTCATACTTTTTGAACCGTAGTGTCCTTAGAATTATTGATTAATCCTTGGTTATTTGCTTCTGTAAGCAGCCAAACAGACCGGTAGTCAGTTTAGTGTTGGCAGAGTCAAGAGTAAAATGAATGAATTTGAACTTCCAATGTTTGAGATTGCAATGATTGAAGCCGCCACTCGGAATTTCTCTAGTTACAACAAGATTGGAGAAGGTGGATTTGGTCCGGTATACAAAGTAAATTACTCTCTTTGTGGTTATTTATTAACCAAACAATATTACTCTTTCTGAGTGTCTACTATTATTGGGTGTCCATGCATCATTTTCCTTCATTAAGTAATTTAAGTTTTGTACTAGTTGTTCAGTCCAAATATTCAAATTGATAGTAAAACTTTCCACTTACCAAGCAAACAAGTCTATTGATTCCGTTTTCCTACGAGAAAGGCTATTTGCCTTCAGTTTTACAACAACAGTAATAATATCTTGATTCTGTTGGATTTGTAGGGTCAACTTCCATCAGGACAGGAAGTAGCTGCGAAAAGGCTATCAGAGAAATCTGGACAAGGCCTGCAGGAGTTCAAGAATGAGGTCATTTTGATCTCCCAACTTCATCATCGAAATCTTGTCAAGCTTCTGGGTTGTTGCATTAACGGTGAAGATAAAATATTGATTTATGAATACATGCCAAACGGAAGCTTGGACTCCTTATTATTTGGTTGGTCAATCTACTATTCCAAAATCACATCTACACATATAAACACGTACTTTGAGCCAACACATTTCACTTGATCATAATATACTGTATAACACAAGCAGTGTTCTGAATCAGATGAAACCAAGCGTTCTGTGCTCAGTTGGAAAAAGAGGCTGGACATAATTATCGGCATTGCTCGTGGAGTTCTGTACCTTCACAGAGATTCAAGGCTGAGAATCATCCATAGAGACCTGAAAGCAAGCAATGTTCTTTTAGACAGTGAAATGAATCCAAAAATTTCTGACTTCGGAATGGCAAGAATGTTTGGTGGAGATCAAACTGAAGCAAAGACCAAGAGAGTAGTGGGAACCTAGTAAGCACAACAACGACACGTGACTTAACTTTCCACTGTTTTTCTGAACTTAACCGCTAAAATCATTTTACCCTCTGCAATTGTTACAGTGGATATATGGCCCCAGAGTACGCAATAGATGGGCACTTCTCTTTCAAATCGGATGTTTATAGCTTTGGGGTTTTACTCCTAGAGCTGCTGAGCGGCAAGAAAAACAAAGGATTTGTTCACTCAGATCACACACTGAATCTCCTAGGCCATGTGAGTAAAGTGGTCAATGTGTGTCTTTTATTCTCTTCTTTTTTCTTATAATAGAATTAGAAAAAAATTTGGAGTTATTTGAGAAAACTTCAGTATGTGTTAAAAATGTAATCTTTGCTTAATTAGTACTATAATCTGATTAAGGGAATAACTTGGAAACATGGTAGGCATGGAAGGTGTGGAAAGAAGATAGGGCCTTGGAGCTGATGGATCCATTGCTTGGGAGTGAGTTTCCGACATGTGAAGCTCGAAGGTGTATTCAAGTGGGTCTGTCATGCGTTCAACAGCTCCCAGAAGACAGGCCAACAATGTCTTCAGTTGTTTTGATGTTGGACAGTGAGAGTGTGTTGATCCCCCAACCCGGAAGGCCAGGATTATATTCCGAGAGATTTTTCTCTCAGACAAATTCATCATCACACAACTCTGGTTCCAATCACACAACTGCTACTTCGATTGAAGGTCGTTGATTCCTCAGTAACAAGCCTGTGCAAGTTCAATACGCATGAAATTTTCTTTCTGATTCAAAACTAAGCAGATAATGGGAATCATCATGCTTAGACTTGTTTTTGTTGGAGGCTCTCTCATGACACTGTTAGTGTTATTTATTTTTTTTCTTCAATAAGTTTATGATCAGTGAAGTGGGGCAATTTATCGGTGCAATTTTGACTTTTTTTCTGTGGAAGTGGACAAAATTTTAAAACAATTGAATACGGTAAACAGGACTTAAAACATGAAGATGTTGTGTTCTCTAATATATGACTTTGGCTGAAACTAATATATGTTGTGTCTGAAATTTATTATTCCTTTTTCTTCTGATTTCCGTTATAACCAAACTAAATTTTGGGAGTGATGGACATATTAATTGGCTCGTACATTGAAATAAAGGAAAATGCATATTTCATAAAATTAAGTCAAGTTAACAAGTGAGTTAAAAGACTTAAACCATATTATTTATTTAGTTTAAATCAAATTTCACAATTTGTCCAAAATCCTAACCCTAACCTAGAGGGATACATTTGTCCTGATGGGTGCAGAAAATAATTAATGGGGTGCAGGAAGCAACTGCCCTATCTCCATCTAAGTAATACTATAAATAGAAATTGACCCAGGGCAAGACAACCATGATACATGAAATCAACTGTTTTTTTTGGCAGTTCAAGCAAACCCACCATGGATTAGTGGGTTACACAGTGAATTTGTATCAACAAAACGAATGTATGGTTCAAATAGAAATTTATTTAATTGGGTCGGTCAGGCTAGGTATTGCATATAGTTACATTGGATCCAACTAATTTATCATCTTTATGACAAAACAATGTATTACATTCTCAATACATATAGTATTTATTGTATAAATTATAACTATGTTAATGAACTGCATTTTAGTTTAATTTATTTAAATCACTAATACCAAATAAATTAAAGGGATGATAAATAATTTTACGGTCTTAAGAAAGACTTAAAAGTTATGAGGTGAGGATTTTTTTTTCAAATAGTACCACGTCTTTCTTTCAATTTATTTTAGTATGTTTTTCAAAAATTTATTACAATATTTATATTTTGTCAAAATTTTACAGTCATTTTTATGAAAATGTATTATTGCACAAAAATATTATTAAACAATCATCAATTAAACTATTTATTGAACGTACATATGATTGGATTATTTGCATATAGAAATGAAAAACTAAGAGCCTCGTCTTTTGAAATGAGCATGAACCCATCTTGCTTTTTAGAGTGGATTAACAGGTTAACCTCCGATCATTAGAAAAAATAAATAAAATAAAAAGTATCACTTAAATAAATGATAAACTTATCAATTGACACTAAGATTTCCTTTTCAGTGTTAATTAAGTTTGTGCATACACTAATTGAGAAATTAAGAGAGCAAAAACTTCCAAGCCTTTTTAATTATAAAACTTTAAAAACTCAACTGGACGGGACTTATCTAAGTTGAATCGTGGATTATAGAAATGAGAATTAGGTGAAACGGATTAAATGGGTTACCCATAAACTTTCCGGATTATTATTCTATTCATAAACAGCCGAATTATACGAGTCAAATTGGAGGATTGGAAATCATTATCATTAACACTTATTTAATATTCATTTAAAATAGTTTTAAAAAAAGAAAAAAAAGTAGAGAAGTAAGAAGTTTCCTTGGCACAACAATAGCGCATCCAAGCCATTGAAGTATGTTACAATAGTGTGTAATAATAAGAAATTATAAATGATGAATGAACAAGGACCTGATTTCAACTACTCCACCTTCGTGTGATGTAAGTTTGCGTTTGACCCACCAATCATGCATCACCCACCATGTCTTCGATTAATTAAAAGATGTAATGCATAATAAAATATAAAATAATTGACGAAAGATAATAATGATCAACTAAATAAGTTGTTGCAGGCTCATTAATTAACTACTGAGTTGAATAATTCGTTTAAGAGTTCTTCATTTCGTGATGAAACATTTTGCGGTGTCATGAACTACTCCGATCGGTTAGGAATGATTTATTAACATTACTAATTGAATGAGAGAACGATCTCAAAATAAGATTCGAATAATAATGAAGTTGTTCTATATTTCTTAGGAGTTCGAATTTTAAAAGTGACAAAATAATAGAAAAGACAAGAACATGAAAGCATATGTCTTTTTTTCTGTATTTAACTTTTCTTAAACGTATGTCATTCCCATTATAATAATAATAATAATACTGTAATAAGCTACACTATAAGACCAGGTACATTGTTAAGGTTTCATTCACCAACATCTTTTGGTTTCCATAGAGACGGGAGACAAGACATTAGCAGTTTCTTACCAATGGCTACCAAGGTTTATATTATGTAAGACATTCTAACTCTCCTCTTTTTTGTCCTACTTTGATGCTTAAGTCGGGAGCAATACTCCAATTTCATTGTCTTATATTCTTAATTTTGTCCTTGTTAATCACTTCACTTTACCATTGTGAAGTTCATAATCCATTTATTCTGGGTCTGCTTTATTTTTTCCATACACAATTAATGATTGATGGCATAGTTTTACTTTCTTTTTCTGCATGCTTGATTTCTTTATCTTGTTTTTCAGCTGTGGAGTTAATCTCTGTCAAAGTATTAGATTTAGTTTTATTTTTATCGGCAAAGTATTATTAGATTTGGTATTTGTTTAGATTGATGAATTGGGAAGGTGTGGTGAGTCTTCAGTAGTAGTAGCTGCTGTAACTTCTAGACTTTTCAACAGTTTATGTCTTACTTGTGAAGAATTTTCACCACTGAACTAAAAGTCAACTATGAATGTTTACCTTGTCATTTCCTTATGGTATTTGAAGGAATCAAGGTTTTTGTATTGATGTCTCCCTAATATCTGACGCTGTTTTTGCCGTTTTTTCCTTGAAATTTTGGGAATTCTTCTGTTTCTCACCAAAGCAGTACTGGAACGTGTTTCTCCTTTGAACTGGTGTGGAATCCCTTGGAGCCAAATAAAATAATAACGTTAATACGATAATTCTGGTCAAAGCTGTTTGAGAGCGTGGGAAGGAATTAATAGTTTTTCAATTCTTACAATTGCAGCCAAGGAGGAAAAACTTTTGCTTAGATCTGTTTTAATTTCTTTACCCTGTTCTCGTATTTCAGCTTTATTACATTCTTGAACTGTATTTTCATTATAAATTGATTTAACGTCTCCTTTTTAATCATAACTTCAAAAACCAAAAAAGAAAACAAAAAGATACAGAATTTTGACTCTAAAATTTGGGGAGAAGAGGGGTTTCACAATGGCAATTCGTGAATTCCAGGCTCCATTATCTCAAAAATGAATAAGCTGTAAAGTGCTGTAGTCATTTCTTGAAAGAACGGGTAAAGCTTACAGAGTTTCTGAACTAACTCCATCAGTTTCTAATAAATTTTTATATGGATCAGCATTATAAGACCAAGAATAGTCTATCTATCCTGTTCCAGAAAGCTATAGTTATTACATAATTTATTTCTCTTTCGCTAATCTGAATGGAATTTGCATTGCATGGTTTAGTTATTATTCTACGTATGGACATGTTGAGAAGCTAGCTAGAGAGATAGAAAAAGGGGCTGCTTCTGTGGAGGGAGTAGAAGCAAAACTGTGGCAGGTTTGTAAACCTTTTTCATTTTCATTCAACTAAAAAGTGCTCACTTATGTCACCTCTTTTAACGGCTCATGATATCATTATGTGATGATATGAGCTGGCCATGTTACACTCTTCATGTAATTCTGAACAAAAAAGGAATTTTGTTTATGCACTTTCACTCTTTGTATCAAAACACACAGGTACCTGAAACATTGCCAGAAGAAGTACTTCAGAAGTTGGGAGCACCACCAAAGAGTGATGCTCCAGTTATTACTCCCAATGAGCTTCCTGAGGCTGATGGCTTTTTGTTTGGTTTTCCTACAAGATTTGGATCTATGGCTGCTCAATTTAAAGCATTTTTTGATGCAACCGGAGGCCTATGGCGTTCACAGTCACTATCAGGAAAGCCTGCAGGTTTCTTCTATAGCACTGCTTCTCAAGGAGGTGGTCAAGAAACTACCCCGTGAGTCACTGAATTCTTCTTTAATTCCTGTGTTTCTGTTTCTATCACTGCTAATATTGTATATGCAGCTGACAAAAAAAGCAATAGAAAACTTAGTGACAGTTTTGTTTTTTGATTGTACAAACAGGTTGACATCAATTACTCAACTTGTTCACCATGGAATGATTTATGTGCCCATTGGATACACATTTGGCGCTGGCATGTTTGAGATGGAGAAGTTG
>Ga0123340_1000438_pt1 | contig 27189 bp, 16 predicted proteins | sample SirMexnodulemix_FD_89961 | JGI IMG/M metagenome (GOLD analysis project Ga0123340, IMG submission 89961) | Root nodule microbial communities of legume samples collected from Mexico - Siratro Mexico nodule mix | ecosystem: Host-associated > Plants > Roots > Nodule | place: Mexico: Nepantla...
GTAGTGTGAGGTTGTGAGTGTTTTATAAACACAGTGTACAATTTCCTTTTATCAAATCCTCTGATTTTATTTTTCACTTCCACAAATCTGTCTTACAGAAAAATTTGGCGTAATTTTTCTTAAGAGTTGCAATATCTGGTTCCATTTAAAAAGATTTTGCAGATAAGTCAAGGCTTGAAAAAATGTGGAATAATCTGATTCGCATCTATCTTTCGCAGATATTAGCTGCACATCGATATGGTATTAAGAGAGTCATCCTGCCTGAAAGGAACCTGAAGGACTTGGCTGAAGTACCATCATCAGTACTGGCTAATTTGGAGGTATCTTTGTTTCCTTCTATTCCCGCTTGTTTCCACAATTTTCTAGTAGTTTTGGATCCAGCACAGTTTGTTCTAAGACGTATATTTGGCCTCAAAATTTTATCATTGTTTTACTTGTCCAGTCTTATTACAGTCAGTACATTTTAAAGACACCATGGCCTGCGTATTTTTATGCTCCACGTTCTTATTGTGCTTAAAATCAAGTCTGTATCACTGGAGATCAAGTTTCCTTTGTTATCCTAAACAGATATTACTTGCAAAACGTATGGAAGAGGTGCTAGAGCATGCTTTTGACGGTGGTTGCCCTTGGAGACAACGCTCAAAGTTGTAACAGCATCCTTGACTTGCACGTTATGTGGCAACCCCTGGTGGCTTATGTATTCATTTAACGTATGACCCCATCCTGATATATATTGTTGCAACATTGGAGAATGAACACTTGTATGTTCAACTGCTCGTTATTCAGCACGACACAAGAAACCGGCAGTTATTGAATGGAGTTTGAAATCTGCCTGTATTCTTGAGACTCCACTCTCCACAATCTTCAGTAAGTAATTTTTTTTGCTTTCGAGCAGCTGTACTTGTTCGAGCTCAACAAATGATGTTTCTCATTCTTCCCTTCAGCATTCATGTCACTGTAATCCTATTGTGCATAAACCATTATCTTCTTTGAGCAACAATCACTAACTCTCTTCTGTCTACGTCCCGCCGCCTGCTACCTGCTTAGATTCTAATCTTAGCATGACCATTGTAAACAAAATGGCATGGACTAATCAATTCGATTAGATTGTGAATAACAAACATGTTTTAGTATAGTTCACTTTTTATTATATGATTTAGTTCGGCTTTGGGTGCATCGTCAAACATCTGTTTATATCAATCAATCAGTGGAGAAGCTTTTCTGTCTGCTGTTCATTGAAACGTGAGAACTGACACACTACTATTAATCCAAGGTTGCGGCATGGAATATTTTTTCGTATCTTTAAATGGGTACAATTGGATGATTTTAAAATAAATGGATGAGATTATTTTTTCTTTTTTTTAGGGTTTAGTTAGCACTCTCAAACATCCTTAAAATGTTTAGTATAATACTTTATATATATACACACATTCCAAATAAAGTTATAGATGTTTTATTGCTTGTGTACACTAGTAAAGAGATTTAAAACTTTGAGAATCAAAATCACGCTGTCTGAAAAAATATATAGAGAGAATTGAAACTCGTGTCAAATTTTATGTCAACATTTCCAACTCTACATCAGTATATAAATAACATTTTACTTTCACTTTTATTTGAGACCTACATGATACCTTTAACATGTTATTTTGCAGTTTCTCATTGTATTTTTTATGACAAACCATACAACCATACTTTAACCGACAATGATCTTTATATGAGTTGGACATTATAAGACGACCTCTCAGCAATGTTGAATGATAGCATTGAAGCTCACCTTTAAGCATCAACTATCATAAAGAATCATTGCAACTGAAACCAATAAATAATCATTGAGTTCAGAATAAGATCAATGATATCCCTACATGTTTTCCATATTTAACAATAATAAAAATAAATATGAAATCTCAACGTTGGTCATCCCATTCTCATTCTCATATCTCCTCCTTTCGTTCTTCTTGCAAGGTTTATCATAAGCCTCCCTTTGAACAAAAAAATAAGACAGAAAAGACATGAATTTATAAATAAAAGAATAAGAGGATAGCAAACAAGAGGATCTATCTTATTTGGTTAGCAAAGTGTGTTGTTATAAAGTTTCTAATTCATGTTCAATTGTTATGCATTAAAAAAAATAAAGGATAGCAAATTTACTATTCTTTTTAAAATGATAAAGGTTTCTCTCGCATAGAAGCCTTCATGGAAAAAAATTTACTGTAGATATATATAGGGAGAGACAAAGAAAGTAGTGAAGCTTTGAGTCAGTTGTATTCCTGACAAAAAAGTGTCCAAAAAAATTAAATTAAAAAATTATAGTAAGAGGCGTCTATATCCCTTTAGATATTTTTTTACAAAGAAGCTAAAAAGTGCAGAACTGTACTGTACTTCATTCTCCTGTACATCACTGAATATATTCACATGGCAAGGATACTGCTGCTAACATCTGCTCACAACCATATCAAAACTAAGCATCTTTTGAACTGTTGGATTTACCAAAAACCTAGCATCCAGGTTCACAATCTAAAACTTTTTGTTTCTTTTCATAAACCGGATTCATGTGCCCAAAATGCATCTGGATCCGGACAAAATAGAGAAAAATCTTCAATTTCTAGATTCGCTATGTGCCAATTAACAAATCGAGCCTGTACCGACTTCAATAAGAAAAGGATGATAGGCAAAAGCCAACATTTATCATCTTCCCTGCAAGAGAATGTTATGTACCAAGACTTCAAATTAAAGTTATTATAAAAATAATTAAACAAATAAATAAATAAGAAACAAACAATTATCAAACCCAGCTAAAACTATTTTAGCAGAAAAGGACTCCACAGTAAGACTATAAATGAATGGCGTGCATATAATCATGTGAATAGAGAGATATTGCCATGCTTTTAATATCCATGATTGCGGTTGAGATTCATGTTAGTCCCTGAAAGTTTATCTGTGGAGAATGTTTCTTTCAGACTACTTCTTAGAATTAGCTAGGGGTTGACACTTGTAACAAGTTTAATGATGATGCAAATTCAATCCGCTATCATGTTCAAATACGAATAAATTAATGGTTGTACACTATAATAGATAAGATGATAATGTTCTACCCTTTTTGAATTGATATTTTTTACTTTACTGCCACAGAAGTAAATTTAAACAAAAAAATGTAGGTTGTTTGTAACCTACACCATTAATGTTTGAGATAAAATGGTGTCATTTAAAAATTGACAGTCTTACCTCCTAACATTACGCGTACTTGTCTCATCAGGGTGGTGAAAGTGGGATAGTGCATAATGAAGGAGACAACAAATAAAAGCAACTCCCTGCACACATGCCCACACAAAAACAAATATTAGATAATAAAAGCTATATTCAAAAGGTTGCATAACTATATGTATCTTAAAAAAAGTTAAGAACTCAAAATGCCCGTAATTCTTTAAATGTTACAGGACAATATCAATTCTGCAATTCAAGGTAATTTTCTTGACGGTAGGGCTCTACTAATTTGTTTCTGTGAGCAGCAAATATTAAAACAGATAGGAGGCTTTAATGTTTTAGATGTAGAATGTATCATAATTCTGATTCTATTTAAATGCTTAAGGCTTTACTCAATATCCTTGTACAACAAATGTCGCTCTCAATGCTCCACAATAAATTTTTAAGGCAAAATTAATTATTAAAATAAGAATTTTCAACTGAATATAGTATTCTTCAAATAAAAAATTGTTATTGTTAATGCAAGCCTCATTAACAACTTCAATATTTTTAGCAGGTCATTGTGTATTAGTCATTAGACCTTTTTGATGTCTTGACAATATCTATCAGTAATTACCCCTTATTACTGCATTGACTGCAGGTTGTTCACTACAAAGCCAGTCAAGATAGTTTTCAGTCAAGATTTAATAAAATAATTCAAAATTCTGAAAAATTTTGGACTCTTTCTACCCCAATTCTTCTTGAATTAGAATAAGCACATTAAAGTTATCCATCATAAGCATGATGGGGCAATTTGCTGCAAGAAACTTATTATGAAATGCTCATAATAAAACTTCCAGCTTTTTAAGGTCCAATAAGCTATAAATACATAATAATTGCAAAAAAGTCATTTTTTCACTTACACAAACACCATAGTGATACTAAGTGGTATAACAGTATAGACAGAACTTACAATATTAAATAAAGAAGTAGCATTCCACAGTGCATATACTCGAAAAAGTGAAGCTCTTCTAGGTTCTTTACTGAATAATGCATTCAGACCAGCAGGAAATGGAGAAAGTAGAGAAAGAGGAAGAATTAGTAGAACAGAAAGAAAAGCGGCAAGCGAAATCCAGTAGAACTGGAGCAACATGAGGAGAGTAACAGAAATATCTGCTAGAAGCATCAAAGTAATCAGAAACTGTACAGTGTCCTGAAACAAAGATGTCATGTATTAGACAGTGTTCAATTTATAGTGGAGGAGGGGTGAAGCACCTAAAATAGTCTAACTACCTGACGACCAACAGGTCTAGTATTGCACAATAGGAGAGAGAGTGGGAATAGAAAGTCCCTTTTAAAGTCCAATGATTTTAAGGTAGCATCATTTATTAGGCCGCCATTAATTCCTCCGGTTATCCTTTTAAGAGATAATGAATTACTCATGTATGGCCAACTATGCTGCAGCTGCTTAAGATTCTTTTTTCCAAGGGGCACATTTTTCCTGTCATAAGTAATAAATAAATAAATAATTTAAGCATAATAAAATACGGGATTTAAACAGAGGCTGTACAAATCTTCATCTACGAGATATTAAATATTATCAAGAAAAAATGCAACTTGAAGGCTAAAAGCAAAGAATTAGTAAGGGTTTTGCACCCCCAACATGTCCCCTGATGTCAGATTGCATAAGCAAATCATACATTATACTGGATCTCAACATCAACTTGGGCAAGGGAAACAAGAATCATCTCTAAATACCCATTCCTATCAGAACAAAGAAGTATATAATCTTAGCTTCTATGCCGAGACCTGAGTAAGCATTTCGCATTTCTTCCTAACCCATCTAATCTAATAGATCAATTTCTAAAAATGAGTATTATAAATCATCATTACTATCATAAGGAATAGTAACAGTCATGAGCAGCATTAACAGCTTTGAACGAATACCTGTTCAGTTTAAGAATGTATTTTCTGTTTCATAATAATTACTAAAGTTCCACTTTTTTTAATTTGTTTCTTATTTCCTGAGACCTGTACAACCCTGGAAAAGTGAATATATTTTACTGATTTAACCGGGGGGAATAAATAAGAATAGGACAACAATTCTGTACACTAATCTGGCCTAAAAAAACAGGAAAATAATCATTATTATAACTGCTGCAGCTAAAATGAAGGAAAGACAGATTGTAATTACATCAAATGCTATTATCAACAGCATAAATGAGACTACATTAATTCTTGTTAGATGTAACGGGCTTATGCCCATATCTTTGCATTTTCTTATTTATAAATGCATAACCCTATGTGCTCAATACACACAAGGGATTCAGGCTATGCCTCTCTCTTTTATCTTATTATGGCATCCGATCCAGGACCCGTGGGTTATGGGCCCCACATGCCGCTCCAACCCTGTCACCACTGCCGCTTTCAGCCAAACCTCCTCTTTGGCGACAACCACGGGTGTCAAAATCGCCTAGTCATCCTCTTTCAGGATCCATCACTTTCATCTTGTTTGGAGTTCATTCGTTTGTTCATAAATTTTTTAGGATTTTTCTCTCTTTTTCATCCATGGCATCTTCTGCTGTTACTATGTTTGATCCATTCATCTATAACAATTATGTCATTGTACATCTATCCATTGACAAATTAGATGGAACTAGTTATGATACTTGGTCACCAGACGTTAAAGTTAGTATGTCATCCATATGTTGATTTGGCAACATCTCTTGATAGGAGATTCACTTCCAGATATTGTGTCACCATTGGTGATAATTTGATCTCTTGAAAGAGTAAGAAACAAAAATGTTACGGCGGGATCTAGTGTGAAAGTAGAATATAGAATTACAGCCTCAATTACTTGTAAGCTTATTTGGCTTAAATAGTTACTTAAAGAATTGTAATTTGGAGAGGTCATTCAAATGACACTTGACAATCAGATTGCTCTTCATATTAGCTCAAATCTTGTCTTTCATGAAAGAACCAAACATATTGAGATTGATTGTCATTTTATCCTAGAAAAGATTGTATCTAGAGATATCAAGACTGATTCTGTTAATTCGAATGATCAACTAGTAGATATTTCCACTAAACATTTACACACCTAGAATTGATTATATTTGTATCAAACTTGGTACATATGATTTATATGCACTAGCTTGAAGGGGAATGTCAGATGTAATGGGCTTATGCCCATATCTTTGTATTTTCTTATTTATAAATGCATAACCCTATGTGCTCAATACACACAAGGGATTCAGCCTATGCCTCTCGCTCTTTTATCTTAATAGTTCTGATTGGTTTCCATATATCAAATCTCTTGACTCCGATTTATGTCCTTAATTTTCAACAATATCATATCCGCATTAATTTGAAATCAATATTAATTCCAAATCAGAATTGATTTCATCCTAGAATTCAACACTCCCCATCAAGTTGGGTCATAGATGTCAATTATGTCGAATTTGGATGTCAAGTTCTCATAATTTGCTCTAGGTATAGCCTTGGTCAATATGACAGCAATTTGATGACTTGAAGGAGTATGCACGAACATTTAATTACTGCACATGCTTTGTTCTATACTAATGCACAAGACATTTTGCAATGCAAATGGTTGCTTTATTGTTGCATAACAAACTCATGGTACAATTAGTAGGGACCTTAAACTCCTCAAGCATCCGTTGTATCAGTATCCCTTCCCATTCCGTAGAAGTAAATGATAAGAGTCACATGGTGGTACCCTTGTGTGTCTCAAGCACAACAAAAGAACATATTTTATATAGAATGTACATTGCATTACAAAGATATGGGCCTAGGCTCATATTGTAAAATACATCTAACTTTCGCCCTCAAGTTCGGGCATATAAATCACAAACTCATTACAAATATAATCAACTCTAGGACTCCGCAATGATTTGGTGAAGACATCTTCCAACTAATCATTGGAGTTACCAAATTGAGTAGTAATGTCTGCAAAGACAACCTTTTCACAAATATCGGGACAATATGTCTTAATATGTTTGATTCACTCGTGGAATACTTGATTATGAAGGGCAGATGGTTATCAAAAATGAGTCATTTGTGTAATCTATCCAAATATCAGATCTTTAAGTAACTCTTTGAGCCAATAAGTTCACAAAGTGATGTTAAATATAATCAGAAAACATTTACTAGCCACTTTACAAGTAGTTCCATGTGCTATACAACAGAATTATCGTGGCAAAGGGTGTATTTGCTAAATACGTTAATGTCCGCAGTCAAATGATCTGAGACTCCAGAATCAACAATCCAAGAGCTTGTTTTCTGGTGGCTGACATGAAAACTAGAAGGATTACCTTTTCGGGTAAGAGTAGTAGTAGGAGAGTGTATACTAGTATTCTGACGAACTTTATTATGCAATTTTGGAAGAAAAAAACACGTATCTGCTCTTTCCCCAATAGATTAGCCTCAGGTGCACTTTCTGACCTGTTTTCAACAATAGTTGTTGTATGAGTATAATTACCTTGTAAGGAGATTTACATGAAGGACTCAGGATTGAGTTCAGTCAAACTAGAGATGCTAAGCATCTCAGTTGCTAATTTTTGGCAGTGATCTGTGGTGGCCCTTGATTCGATGTACTCATTCGCCATTGTTAGAGATATGTTTGTTTACAGCCAGTTATAACAGACATACCACTAACGGCCATAGAGAAATAATAGTCACATGTCAGATCGTTCTCTCTGATACCAATTGGAAAAGTGAATATATTTTCACTGATACAATCAGGAGGTATTAATATATGAATAGGAGAATAATTTTTACATTAATCTAGCCCGAAAATCAGGAAAATTATTATTCCTATTATTAATAGCACAAATCAGACAACATTAATTCTGATTAATTTCCATATATCAAATCTATTGATTCTGGTTTCTTCTTAATTGTCAGCAATATCATATCATCGTTAATTCCAAATCAGAATTCAACAACAAATGGTTAAACCACACTAACAATGAAAACAAGGTGGCATATTAACAATGAAAACAGTCTGTATGTATACAGCATTCGGTCAGGATCATAGATTAGTACATTACCTCACTACTTCATCAGTTCCAACCCAAGTATCAGACTGATGCAAATCAAGAAAGGAGTAATCCCCAACTGCTACCACAATACCAAGTTGATAGTATCCAGAAGCTGTTGCTTGGAACCATCCAAGCTCCATTTTAACTCCGTGGAACTCAAGTTGGGGGTTTCCATGGCTATTTATCCAATCAACAACAGGACCTAGTGCAGTACGAATTGATCCATGCCTTACTGTTCGTAACTGAGCATTCAATCCAGCTACCAAGCGATTCCAGACAGTTGATGGGACATGCTGCAGATATCAAGTTTGAGATTAGTATGTAAGCCATGTGTAGAGAAAACATAACTGACTAAATCCTAACAAACTTAATAATCAAGATACCTGACCAAGGAGGTTGGTTAACAGTGTATCATTGTGAAGATAATAAGGCGCCATGTAGCTCCCGTCCCCACCAAAAATTATGCACATGGGAAATCTCTTCTGTATAATTGATACAATGTCTAATCGCTTCTCATCACCACCAAGAAAAAAATCAATGTATGCTACCATTAAATCTGGAGTTGTCCCAACCTGCATCGTTTGTTTCTTAAATTAAAGAGGCTACAAATGACTCTTAATTTAAAGAGTCTAAAAAATGAATCTGTATAACTTAATACAGTGGAAACATTCATTGAAAGGACTTAGATTTTAATACAAACCAGTGAAAATAGAAGTAAACATGTATACTTCTACGTAACATGCATAAATAAAATTAATACCGATGTTAATATTACATTCTTTTGCTTTTGTCAGAAAATAAAGGAATGCAATCTGATAAATATAGCATCTTCTGAACTATGATATAGTCATATTGTAACTTGTAAGATGAAATATAAAACCACTTATTCCTTCTAGGATCTCCAAATAGTCCCCAAGAAATAAACAAATAAAAACAATCCGCATATTTGTAGTTCTATTAAAACAATTCTTATGTTTGGGAAGCATGGAATCTTAAGTTAGAAGCTGAAACATTTTATGATTAGAAATTAGAATTAAGAGAGTACAATACATGCCTCAAATTTCTGTTATCACACATATGATTGTTGTATCTCTAAGTATGTGGGCACAAAACCGATTTGTAAGGTGAGAATTGCACCCCACTTGTATATTATAATTCGGCCTTATCCTTAGTCGATGTAGAACCTCCAACACATCCCGTCACGCCAAGGAATAAACATCTCAAGCGTGGAATTAGATATTTATGACTGATCTAATAGGAGTCCGATAACAATGGCATAAACCCTAAACAACTTGACTAAAATAGATTTTGAATGGTTCTAGTACCATCTTAGTGAGTTCATGCCTAACTCAATCTCACAAAACCCGTTTGGAAGATGAGGATTGCACCCTAATTGTCTATTATAATTTGGCCTTATTCTTAGTTGATATGGGATCTCCAATAGTACCCAAAACACATACAATTTGGATATCTTTATATCAAATTAGGAGTATTTGACCATTACGGAAATTTGGATTGAATTGTTCTTTAAAAGTCTCTTTTTCTTCAATCAAAAAAGAAAGAATGCTATTGCATCACTACATAGGTTGCAATCCTAACTAGTTTAGCACTACAACTTGTATTAATCATATGCAGCATTCTTGATCCAAGTATATGAAAAAAGAAATACAAAATTGGGGCCCACTAACAAAATCTAAGTTGTGGAAGCCCAACTTTATATCTACAAAAATCATATGAAATAAAGGGAGGAACACCTTTCCACCAAAAATAACCTTGACTTGTAATAACCAAAGGAAGCTAGACTATCAACATATCTATTTGCTTCTCTAAAAATATGATAGATGAAAATAAATGTTTTAAAATCTCCATACAATTCGTCCATCTATTCTTCAATCTCCAAGGGCTTAAATCATGTTTGTAAAAAGTCATGACCACCAATGTAAAATCACTCTCAAACCATATGAACCAGTCTAACTAAATTTATGTTAATCCATCATGTTAAAGGCTTTGCAAGTCAAACCTTCATCCCTTTGTATAAAGCACGTGATCGACAGGAGCGTAGACAGGAATGGTCATATTCAGACTTCACATATTCCTGAAGGCGACTAATTTTGACTCTACGCCGCCAATGCTTCCAGGACCAAGCACAAGGATATGCAACAATCGAAAGTATACTATGCACCGATCCCTCCCACCAATTATAAGCAGCAACTGAGTTGATTTCATCGATAAATCTATTAAAAGCATCCTCATACCTGCATCAACGTTGGGCTTTAATTTAATTTAAAATCATAATTATTATTAGAAAAGTAATAAGTATGTCATGTGTTTAGATGGTAATATCAAAAGTACAAGAAGATATGTTCAATAGTTAGCAAGGTGTGATTTTCAGTTACAGCAAATACTAATGATTTCAATCAATCTAAACTGATAGAGTTAACAAGTTTGCATAATTTTTCGTTACATAAAAGAGTGGTGATTTATATCGACATAAATGAATAGCTAATAAGTAGGAGTGATTTTTCAGTGAGTGTATAACTCCATTGTATTGAAGAAAACTGTTACTGTTAGCATATTAGTTTGTTATCAGCTTGCTGTTAGTTTTTCAGTGTGGGAGAAACATGCAGAGAGAGGCGGCATGTGAAATCTCCGGTGGCTGTCAGACCAGCAGGGATAGACTGGTCTTGAGGAATAGTGTTAGTCAGAATAAACCGGAGTCAGCACCATTGGGATCAATGTAGCCGGAGCTGTATTGCCAGAAAAGTGACAGGATAGAAAAAGAAATCAGATTCCAAGAGAGGGTTCATCAGATATCCTACAATCAGCTTCTTGTTAGGCTCTAGATACCATGTTGAGAGAGAGAAACAAGACAGCATAGGATGCATTCTGTTAATTTATAGGGGAAAAACATAATTACAAAATATTGAAGACATAATTACAGAATATTCAATTACCCTATCTTAGGCTAATAACATAAATATAGAATCAATCTAATTAATCCTAATATCCAGTATTGCATATCTCCATGCTGTGAATTTGGTTCATAATCCAGTATTACATTCTAGGATAAAACACATGGAACTTGATGTGTTCTTTCTTCCAACAGAAGGTTGTTGCCAAGCAACTAGTGGTACAGCACATTCCTGATCAAGATCAGTGGGCTGATCTGTTTACTAAGCCTTTGTCATCTTCTAGATTTTGTTTTCTTAAGGGCAAACTCAATGTAACAGAGCACTCTTTAGTTTCTCAATCACCTTGAGTTTGCAGGGGGATGTGAGTGTGTAACTCCATTGTATCAAATAAAACTGTAAGTACTATTATAGTAGACGGTTATCAGTTTTCAGTAACCGATTTAGTTAGTTAATTGTCTATTACAGCTATTGTGATCAATTGGTTACAACTGTTTAACCATTAATTCTGTGTTTATATATAGTGGTCTTTACAGAAACTTAGATGTCCTTTTGTACATTGAATTAATAATATGTACTATTCATATGTACTCAAAATTCAGGAACACCATAGATCAATGGTTTAAGCTAAAATAATACATTTCCAGTATTTATCACCGCACAACCACACTTATAAAGCAATATGACTTCAGGATCCACAACAAGCATGCAAGTGTAATTCAATATGTAGTTGCTCTTACACAATCTCAATTATAGCATGGGGAGGTGAGTAAGGAAGATGCCAGGGTTCTCTAAAAGTATTAGGACCCATAAAGTACATTCTGTGTACGTGACTTTGAGTCTCTTCAGCTCTAGCTCCACGGACCTGGTTCCCAAACAACAAAGATATAATGCATCCAATGGTTTCAGAGTGATCTGTTAAGGCTCAATTAATACTAAGAAAGGACTAATTAACAGTGGAAATTTTCTTATCAGAATAATACCTCTGAAAGGGAAAGAAGATACGGAAAACGGTGATGATTATGATGTTCAATTGAACTTGAACTATGATATGAACTAGAACCGATCAACTTGATTCTCAAAGTACTTAGTAGCAGAGCCAAGAGTAATAAAATGAATGATAACATTACTGAAAATGGCCAGGGACCCCCAAATGTATAAATGAGCTCCTCTAGAGGTGTATAGCAATTCGGCATTCGATATTTGTCTGATATGCATTTATATGGACAAGACCGTTCTGTAACACCCCCTGAAATGAAAAGAACCATCCTAAAAATTTGAGGTATAACACAACGTTAGGCATGTATAGCCAAGTTATATCATCAAAAATACCTCGTTTATATATGAAATTTGCACGATTTGGGAGAAGATCAAGAGGACAAGGAATGCAAAGATCTTCCTCAGAACCATCAACATCTTTATAAGTACCAATAGGACATTCCTGTAAAATCACTCGCACAGTTTAACAAATTTTCAGAAAGTAAGCATCCAGGGCAGGTACAAGAACTATTAGATTTGTGACAGATTTGGTTCACAATCTACTAGAAAGATTGAATTTTTACTGATTAAAGCCCAATTGCTTTGCCAATGTGGTAGCAGCCCCAGGCAAGTTACAAAACGCATAATTTCTCTTGATATTCAAAGAGACAGACAGCTTAAATTCATTAATATTTTATATTACGAGCTGAAACCACCGAAAGTAGAGATACCATAAGCACACATGTAAGTTACAGGCTAAATATAATTTTGGTCCCTTTTTACTAAAATTCACATTACTTATATCTTTTAAGAGATTCAATTGCATCATTTATCTCTCACATCTGGATCATTGTTGTCCTTCTGAAACACTGAACATTTTTCATTTTGTGACAATTTTAAACCCTTGGTTAACATGTTCAAGACTGTCAGAAAAACTGTTTCCAATGAAATTCGTAGAGGAGCAATTGCTCTTAAATAGAATTATGAGCAATCATGACTAACTTGTTATCACAGTACAATTGTATAAGGATGTCAATTTTTCTTTTAAGGTCATCTAATATAATCTTCATCTAGAGTCCTTCACACACACATTGAGATAGGCTCGAAATTCAGCTTATGCACTTGAATGAGATACCCTATCCTATTTTTTGTCTCTAGATTACAAAACTTTCTATAGAAACATGCAGTACTCAAAGGTAGATTTTTTGTCATTAACAAAACATCTATAGTCTGTATCAGCTTTTTGAATAGAAACTTTTATTTTTATTTCCTTTAACATTTGTGAATTAATTTTACGAGTTTCTTATAGTGACAAACACAATTTATAACGAGTTCTACTTTGTGAATTTTACATTGCCTAAAAAAATAAGCACAATTTATTATTCTATTCCATTCATTTAAAAAGATGTTTCGAAAAGTCTAATAAATGTGGAGAGAAACTAAAATTCAAGGTCAAAGTATCTTCTTTCTTGAGTATTAGCCCCTTTCTCGGGCATGACTTAAAGTACTAAAGAATTTTGTCAATTGTTTGCACGTGTCTTTCTCTCAGATCATGCATGAGTTGACTTACCACACTAATTGCATAAGCAATGTGTGGTCTCGTGTAATAAATAAATCAGTTTTCCTACCAATATCTGATATTAGGTCTTCTTTATAGAAAAGTTCTCTTCACTTTCAATGTTATGATTTTGTTCAACAAGAACTCCTGATCAACTTCCTGTTTCTTTGAGGAGATCAAATACATATTTTCTTTGGGAGATAAAAGTCTCCTTTTTTAAATAAGCAACCTCTATTCCAAGGAAATACGTGAGCTTTCCCAACTCATCCATTTCAAATTAGGTAACCAAATTTTTCCTTTAAAGTCAATTTATTTGTTTCATCATCTGCTAGAAATATCACACCATTAACATAAACCAACAATATAGTAAGTTTACTTGTAACAAAATGTTTTATGTATAAAATATGATCTCCTTGGTTATGTTTACATCCTAATGAAACCATTGCTTTTGCAAATCTCCCAAACCATGCTCTTTGGAACAAAAATTTGGTGGAACAAAAATTTGGACAATTCATGATTCACATATTTAGTATCATTCTCAGACCTAATTCTTTTGATGTTTTTTCCGAATTGAGTTTTGAGAAAATGAAAAGAATTCAAAAAGATTTGAAATACCTACTAAATCACCAATTTCTTTGCATATTGCTTGTTTAACAATAGGATCCCGAATATAGCTAGTGCTGAGACAAGGAAAGGGGTCACACCGTCGGGGATCATGACCAAGAGAGAGAATGGAAGATTACCCACTGGGTAACTGACTGTTGAATAGGGAATAAGGAGGGTAGCAAGCGAGTAATTCAGTTTTAGTGGGTGTAGGTTGAGTGATAATAATGAGGGGTAGGCTAGGAAATCAAGGAGACTTGACACTCTAATTACCTAATATATTTTTCTTACCTGTTCTGTATTTCTTTCATTAAGCAGATTCAAGGCATGGTTATAACCATGATACATGCAGAAATCTGCTAGATTGAATCTTCATCTCTGTACGATATATTTTTAGTACTTAACACTTAACTTATCACATATGTGATAGGTAAATATCTCTAACAGTCTAAGCAAACCCAAGAATGAGAAGGAAAAAAGGGAAAACAAAAAAATATAGGAGCAAACCTCGCAGAAAATTCCATAAAGACCTTTAGGGCATGCTTTCCCAGTTATAGTGCCCTCTTGTCCATGATGCCCAGCATCGTCCCCAGCACCTCCACTGTTTAAAATCATATAAAGAAAGAGATGACGTTTCTCAGCAAAGTTTATTTAAAGAAAATGTACATCACCATTTTCCCATGGTGCTGATTAAATTATTTACAATGACCATGTTTCAACTTTCATGTTCCTTAAAAGAGTGGGCCGTGAATTTGGTCCTCCAAAAATTGCGTCACCACATTAGTCCTCTAACAGCAAGGAAATAGTATTTGGCCCAAGAAAAAGCAGTAATAATCTATTATGTTCCCCAATTGTACAGTCGTTAACAAAGACATGATTATGCATACCTGTTATTGATGGTGCCACTAATACTTGCAACAGGAACATATTCTTCCTCCATACCAATCTTTGACCAATGGAAATGGATTCGACCTCCACCTCCACCACCACCACCAACAGGGCCACCATTGCCCCCAACAACAGATAAGGATGAATTCTCCAAGAGCGTAAGCTCTTGAAGGAAAAGAAGGACTGTTCCACCAGAACCTCCACCTAGACCCCCCACCAAAGAACCATCACTGCTTGCTATTGATTTACTAAAGCTTTCACCATCAGCCCTCAAGGTTCCGTAAAGGTCAAGTCTCAAAAGTGGCCACTGAATGGATCCCATCACTACCAAGATTAAACAAAAATTAAGTGATCAGAGAATATCATAAAAAAAATAGATATTTGCCTTTGTACAATGAATAGAGGCACCAGCAGATATAGCATTTGTAGCCATCTGCATCCATGTTAATAAGCCAGAAGTAAATTTTGAGAATCCTTTACATCAAACATACAAAGTCAAGGTAGGTAAACTAATTACCAATCATTCCGCCTCCAACAACATGCCCATACGACTCATTTGGGCCCTCAGTTCCACTACCCAATTCACATGGAAGAATCGCATTGCCATAGTCATTACCACCAATACTCTCTCTCCCATTGAAATATCCTGATCCTCCTTTTCCACCATGTCCAGCACCACCACCCGCTCCATTCAAAAAGTTTCCCTTACCAATACCTTCAGTGCAACCTGAAAAAGGTCCCTAACTAATCAAGATCTTAATACTATCCTTTCATGGAAATTAGCACTTTTACTAGCTAAGTAAACATTTTAATTAGAAGAACATAACATGTATAGAAAAAAAGATCTCTTTACCTAATTCAGATGCAGTAATCATACCATCTGTATCAACAATCACAGTTCTTGCCCTGTGAATGTGAATTATGCTTCCCTTCATAATGCCATTTACAAGAAGATCCTCAACACGACAAATCTGCAAAAAAATTCACAAGAATCCACCATAAGATTCAACTGTAACAGCAATATTTTGTTGTATCTATTCAGACCCAATCACAAAATGCCCAATAAAAGAAGTAGATTGAAATACAAATGATAGTGGCAATGATAGAAAGATGTTATTTCATGCTATAAAACTCATAACACATTAATGATACACAAATATATGAACGAAAACAAATGCAAATGCAAAAAACTTGTTAAATAGTTATGAATACCACAGAGAGTTCAATTTTTAGAAATTAGATAATTGAATTAAATGCAACATAGGTGGGTGGGATTAAAATTGGTTCGGACTTAATTCCAAGAGTGTAAAAACATAAGAAAATATATTAATTTTTTGAAATGAAATACATCTAAAATTATCATTTTTCCTATTACTTAACAAATCTTACTTGCAGTGAGAAGGAGAGTGTATAATTGACATGACAATCATCAGGTGGCGTTATCAAATCCATTGGGCATCTCTGAGTGTCACAAAGATGTTTTGTCACCCTACAAACATAATTGTAAAAACCAATAAATAGGATTAAATGTAGAGTTCCCAAAAAAGGCCAGATGGAAATTGTTTACATCAAGAAATGCAACTAGAAAGCAATTACACTTACATGCCTCTACTAGCATCATCATCCAAAGGAGCTTGAAGTAAAGAACCTGGACCAACCTGTCGCAAGAGCAAAACTGTCAATTGAAATGCTGCATCTAAATGCAACCTCAAAGGGGACAATTCATGAATTTGAGAAACAGTGACAACACAAATTTTTTTGAAGGAGTTTAGATACGTTGAGATATTACATAGACAGCAAAGATATCCCAGGAGATATGATACAGATTTGGTTCAGTTGACTTTTTTATATTTATGTCAGATTTGATTTGAATCTATGTAGACTTGACTTTTTTATATTTATATCAGATTTGATTTGAATCTATGTAGATAGTCTATTTTTAAGAGAACCGCTGTAAATTATGTAATTAGGATCATACTTTAGATATAGCATCATTCTTTCAGTTTTTGGTTTTAACTTGTATCTATACATTCAAGTATCATTAGTAAAGTTTAAATCAATGATTCATCAAGACTAAACATATTCTTTAGTCATTTCTTCCAATTTAAAGTTGGCATATAACTTGTTGAGAATATCAATTGGAGAAACAACCAAAGTAATTCTTAGAAGGTTTGGATAATTATCGCCTTACAAACCGGTTTAAAGAAATTAAGTTAGACCTTAAGACATAATTACAAGATGGCATCCGAATTTATCTTAAATCCATCAACAAGACACCCATGCTTGTCTATGCTCTACACATCTAATCCTAGGCATGAGAGGGTGTTATTATTGAACCACCTCCACCGGTCCACACTTCAAAACTCAGATGTCCATTTAGGGTGTGGTTTGACTCATGAGGGGGAGTTGAGAACCTACATCAATATACATATGGTCATTGTAGTCCTTATAAGTAGAGTTATCAAAACAGAATTATCCTGATGATCCCCTCCATTAAACCGACCAACCCATACAACCCATAAAACAGGTTGGGATGGAGTTACAAGAATTGAAAATAATAAATATAATTAAAAATAAAATAAAATCATGACCATAATAAAAAAAAAATTGAAAATAATAACTATAATTAAAAAAACTGAAAATAATAACTACAATTAAAAAATTTAAAATAATAACTATAATTAAAAAACTGAAAGTAGTATTTATTAAAATTTATATATCAAATCACTATCTAAAAACAAAAATCAATTTCCTTCGTGTGACTAAAATTTAAAAAGTACATATTTTCATGAAGATCCCACCTCAGCTAGAAATATGGTCAAATTATAGTATATAAGTAGTGAGTGTCAACCTCTCCTTAAAAGTCATTTTATGAGATTGAGTTAGGTTTAAAATCCACATTATTTTTTAAATTTTAGATTTCGAATTAATTTTGTATTTATTTATTTTCTTTTAAATCAAGCTAAAATGGCCCATTGACCTAATATAAGGCTTGGATAGTCCACAACTTACAAGCCCATTTTTGTAGGGTTGAGTTGAGTCATAAGCTCAAGTTACAAAATGGTATCATTATCTATCCTATGTTATTAGGCGACCCACATTTGCCTACACTCTACTAGATATTATTCCTAAGCACAAGAGGGTTGTGTTGTTGGGCCACCTGCATTTGTCCACACTCTAGATATTCAATCCTAGGCACAAGGCGGTGTTGAAATCTCCCATCGATAAGAATTATCGATATAGTCCTACTAAGGTTTAAGCATCCTCATCTTATAAGCTAGTTTTTGTGGGATGAGTTCGATTCTAAGTCCAAATTCTAAGATAACCAAAATTGTAAACAAAAATCTATTGAAGAGGAAAACCATTTAGATATTTTCTTCCACTCACGACACTTCAATCAGCTTTTGACATTATCGTCCCTTGCACAAGGGAGAGCCCTAAAAAATCATTTAAATCTCTTATAACAACTTCAAAAAATATAAAAAAACTACAAAAGTCCTTGTAAAGATAATTTCTTACAGTTACATTATAGAAGAGAGACAAGGATAATCGCTCGCCTTTGATTGCATCGCCATCACCAGTCAATTGTAGTAGTCCTTGACCGTATAAAGCCAAGTTTGTATTTGAACTAATGACAGAATTTTGCTGTGAAAGCAAGAAACTAGTATTATAATGGAAGTTCCAAACCACCAGGAACAAAATATGGTTCTATAACCAAGAATACTGCATAACTTCAAATAAAGAATAAATAGTATACCCTTAAAACAGCTAGATTTCTCACTTCAAGCACTGAAGCAGTCACAATAGTAGTTTCACCACCATCAATTTGCATTGTGGAGTTCCACATGAGTAACATTTTAACAGAAACTCTAAATGCACCAAAAACCTTCATATATTAAAGGCAAAATAGTTAAATTACAGGTTGATACTACAACAAAAAGAAATAGTAGCTCAAAATAAGTGACACCTATATTGATTGATAATGGAACTAAAGTTATAACATAAAAAACATTGAATCACAAAACATACCTTTATGATAGAATCACTCAATAAAAGCTCTTCTGCAACAAGCTCAAACTCAGAAATTGGATATTCCGACAACCCAAAGATTAAGCTTCCTCCACTGTATACACTAATTTGGCCTCTCACCTTCATAATTAGAGAATTCAAACAAATATCAACCATTTGGCTCCAATGGTTAAACATAGCAATGATTAATAAAGAAAATTATAAAATATATCAATGAAATTGTTTTCAAAGACAAAACAAAATGTAATATTACAAGAAAAAAAACTTCAGGTGATATCTTTCTTAATCCTTTGTGCGAGAAAACTATTGCTACAAAATGCTTCAGCAGATCAGAACTGTTATGAGCTTAAATTTCTCAATCATGTAAAGAATTTTATACAGCACGAGAAATATTAAAAAAAGAATGAAATGGTGACTCCGTGATCATGATTGTTTGATGGTATAGTATGTAATAAGTATAATTTGCTACCTGAACTCTAGACCACACAAGCGGAACCAAAACTTTTGCATTATTTTCCACATAAACATTTGACCATAAAGGGCTGGTTGAGAAGTCAAGCAAAGGAGTCTCAGTTTCTGTTGTGACATTGTCATTGCTAACTTTCAAACTTAGTAAATGTGCATTGAAATATGTGCCAGCTGCTCCAGAATTCCCAGGACAGCCAATACTCAAACCTCCTGTCACAATAATTGCATGTATTGTGTATAAGCTCCTTGTTATCCAGATGAAGAAAAACAGCACCCTTGCAGGTTACTTGATTTGAAAAATTTGAAGATACAACGATGACAACCAAAAAAACTTTATTAAAAGAACATAAATTATCAAATTCAAATGCATATTCTCAGCACCACCAAAAAATTTAGACTGTGTCCCTGTAATCAGGAATAATGATGGATGGATTCCAGAATCTAAATCAGGAGAACAAGCTTCCAAAAAAAAAATCAAAATTCCATGGTAAATCTGATAAGTTAGTAGGTTTCCTAGTTGAATAGGTCATGGACACCATCTTTTAAAGTAATAACAAAAACAGGAAGGTCTGCTTATGTTCACATTGCAAACTGAAACTGAAAACCTTTATTTGTCTGAAAAAAGATTATATTTTTTGGTGTTTTGATTCACATAGTTTAACCTTAACAACCTTACAGTAGAATAAAAAGATTAAGCAAGACTCATCATTGGTATAATTACCATGTACAGGTGTGAAATAGAACTAACCATGAACAGTAATATTTAAATCTTCTTGTATGATGTAACAATCAAGTGATATTCGTCCTCCACCCCCTCCACCCCATCCTGTCCCACCAGCAGCACTGATGGTACCATACCCCTTCCTACACTCCATGAAAAATAAAGTTGAAAAGAAAAGTTACAAGCACAATTCACTATATATCACGTATTAGTTCCCTACAAAACCTTCAATGTAGACATGGCACTTCTAAAAACTGGAAACAACTCAAACCTTCAACAAGGACAAGACATTTCGTAAAACATCCACATTCTTCAAAAGAAAAAGAATACTACATCTGCAATTGTAATTGACCATACCAAATGCCAAGGCAGATCCATCTAAATAGAATATTAGGCAGTATACCATCATTAACAAAAGCTACAATTCTCTGCTATCAATATCATTAAAAAGAATTACCAACATTTGCTATTTTCTCATCATCTGAACTTCGAAAATCATTTATATACAATAAAACTATTAGCTATGATGGCATAACTGTTCATAGAAGTGACTTAAATGCCAAAAATAAACTGCATTTCTGTCTTCAAATAACAGTTATGGCTCCCTAAATAGTCATTTAGAAGTCGTCAAACGGAAAAACAGGTATAAGTTCGTAGACTAACAAGCAGTTCATACTCACAGCTTCACAGCATGAACCAATATACTTCCACCAGAGCCACCTCCCCCATCAGACCCTCCATCTCCTCCTTCTGCAAAAATAGATCCATTTATGTATAAAGAGTCCTTCACTAGAAGCTTAACACGCCCTCCACCATTCCCTCCATATTGCTCTTTAGATTTCCCACCACCCTTGCTCCCATAACTCCATGGTTCAGACAACGTAGACCAAGCATAAACATCACCACCCCAGTTTGTCTTATTATTTTTTAAACAAGATGCACCACGCCCACCATGCCCTCCACCAGCTCCATCGTAGCCAACAGGAGTGCCACTAGTTTGGGAAGGTGGTGACCCTCCTAAAGATGATGAGTCTATATAAGAATTGTATTCCATAGTCAGATTGGCAGAAGATAAAACCACAGAACCAGCAACAATAGATGCATTTTGACCAAGTTTAATGTTGCCGGACACATTGACTGATATCATGCACCCTTCCACAGGGCATATAAGTGACACATCAGAAAGTAACTCCAGGTTTCCAACACCATAAATGTTAATATCAGATTTTAAATAATGAGTTGAGCTTAGCAAGCACGTGGTATTAAAAGATCCTACACCTTCCAAGTCCTCGCAAGTGACTAAGACATTCAATGGGACTGACAAAGTTGATTTTTCAACAAATGCAGAATCATGGAGTTGAGAATCATCTCGCACAAGTGACCCAGAATAACCCAACCAGCTCTCTAGGCCGGTACTCCTATTCAAGTGATATCCTGAACTGAGAGAAATACAATATATGTGAAGATATCCCAAAAGAAGGCAGCACCAGAGGTTCCAATGCATTACCACAAAGTGCATCACCACCTATGCCAAGTATTCATCAGTAGAAATCAGAATAAGTGTCAAGTTTCAACCAGCTCAGTGGAAAGTACCAAGGAATTTATTTCTGAAAGCTACCTCCATATGGATTGGTCCTCAAGGAAGTCACTTTTATACATTTATTCTGCAACTAAATACAAAAGAGATATCAAAATAAGAAAAAACAAGAATGTTAGAGTACTTTAGTTTTTATGTTTTCACTCATTAAGGACTGCGTGAAGAAGCCATGTATCATGAAACAGCTAAATTGGGATGTGAAGCTAGTAAAAGTTCAAGTTAAATTCTTAAAGTTCACAAAGGAAATTATATAATACTTCACAAAATTCACTAAGAACTTCTCCGATTAATAAATTTGCAAGCAAACCATGAAATAAATAACCCATGAAAAATGAGAAAGGATATTACTCTACTCAAGCCTTTGTAACTTGCAAGAGTGTGACTGGGTCAATCTAATGTGTTGAGTAAAGAAAATCCCTCTTCTGCAATTTTTCCATAAATCTGACTATCATAATAAATCTAAAATTTAAAAACAAGAAAGCGGTGTGGACATTGATTCGGACACTCGTCAATATGATAGTTACCCTAAGATGCATAAACTGCGAGAAGTGTAATATAGTAGTATATATAAACCAGTAAACAACGAATCATAATGTTGAGTGATTAAATCCAACGTAACCATTGTAGCCATTATAAATTCTTGAAAACCTACTCTAAAAGGCATCACATTGCTGCAAGGTTTTGATCGCAAAAATGGCATTTATCAACTAAAATCTACAACACAGTAACCACACATATAAACCTAATTATAATTTATGCTGTCAATCTATCGTGTATCTTTAAACCTATCACCAACCTTATTTCTTCCACAAAAACTAGCATAATATTATCTTCATCACAACATAGATATGTGCAGTTAATTACTTCAGATAGCACTATTCCTTCAAAAAAAAAAAATGTTTCCATGTGTGACCAACACCGTCAGTCATCAGCGTTAATTAAGATTAACACACTATACATTTATTTATAAAACACTACAGTTTATTAACATCATATTATTTCTAGAGGAATATAAAAGTGAACATCATCAGCAACATACTCGAAAGCCTTATGTTACACTACACAAGCATGCATGTTCTGACAACCTAGCGTGTCATTTTCCAAGCCATAAATACCTAAACGAAATAATATTTTCTTAACTTGCACACTTCCTTCACTCCGAATCCCCACAATTCCAACGAACTACGCACAACTCATTCATAGTCACCTAAACCGCTTTGAATCAGTGTTAAAAACCGAGCGCAGTGAAATTCAACTCCAGTAGCGAAACTCGATGACGAATCCGTTAACGGAAACACAATCTCTAACAACACAACTCATGCAATGCTATCGGAATTAACTAAAACGGAAAAAGGCATAATAAAACCTATTGTGAAACCTATTAATTGATCAGTAATGAAGAGCGATGCAGAAATTGAATGAACAAAATGCAGAGGCGGAAGAATCGGAAATGGAAAAAGGAAAACCGCGGAAGAGGCGGAAAAGTGAGAGTGATGTAGTGAAAATTGGAGTGAACTAACCGTGACGGTTGAAGAGAGTCAGGAAGAAAAAGAGTAGGAGTGTGAATCGGTAACAGTTGGTGGTCTAAGTCAGAAGAAGATGGTGGTGTTCATGGCTTCTTTTGCTTTTACTTTGTTGCTTTTGTTTGGTTGGTAATAATGAATAATAAAAAATGAGAGGCAAAATTTACAGTGGGAGAGAAAAAAGTGTCTGTACGAGTCCAAGCTACGTTTATGTAAGAGCTGGATTCTGACCTCTGATAAACACTCACGCCAGTTTTTCTGAATGATTGCACCTAAGTCTTCCTCTGCCCTCTCTTCTCCCCTTAATTTCCATAATACCCCCATTCATGTTAAAATTTATTTCTACATAAATTCTTTAATTTAATAGTTAATTTTCCTAAATGCTTCAGTAGATTAATATTAATTGTTGAAGATCTCTTAATATGTGCTTGACTTCTATGGAAAATCATGCCTTGTCAATTAGTTAAAAGTTATTGCTAATATAATTTTAGAACTGATTATTAGTATGTAATTATAGATATGATTGTGTAAATATCTTTCACACTAAAATGCATACACTTCTTACTTGAATATATATTTATACTTTTATTATGTTTAAATTTGTTTGGAATTTTTTTCTACAAAATTCACAGGAGTTGGTTCTTGGGTTGTATTTAAAATTATTTTAATCAAATTTACTTTAAATAAAAATAAATAAATTCTCTGCTAATTTAATTTAAAAAACCATGTATTAGATTCCCTTTGGCACCAGACGAAATATTAACAGTAGATTGAATACGTGTTTCAATTTGATTGGTAAAACTCATTTCCAGTGTACCTATTTTAACATGTTACTGAACTTTTTTCTATATGGCCAAAAAAGTTCCGCCAATAGAAGCCAATAGTCTCTTTGGTGAAATAAATTTTGATCCCGAAGCTTCCTATAAAAGAAATAGGCAATCAAATTCTTTAACAGATTTTGGTTATACTAGTAAATAATTCGTTGTTCTGCATGTCAGGATCTGTTGCCACGAGTTTTTTCATAAGTATCATTTAAACATAATGAAATAAATGTTGAATTAATTTATACATAAATAAAAAAAAATTAATATTTGTAAAGTAATTTATATCTAAGTTAATTTTAATTTATAAAATAATATATTTCATTTTTTCTAAAATTTTTTATTAAGAAAATCGTCCAAATCTTAAGATAATGAAAAGCGAAAAAATAGTTATCATAGCATCGATATATTTACAGGAAAACAAATATCTTTTACCTTTTTTTACACTTCAACTGCTTTCTTTTTTTTTTTCTTGTCGTATAATATATATATATGCGCGCGTGTGTGTGAGTAAAAGCTTTTAATAATTTTAACTAGATTTGTTTTCCTCAACACCGTTTGGTGAATACGAAAAATGGTTAATTATTAAAAAACCATTAATTTTTTCTTGAAATTGTTTAATATGCAGATTATAAAATAAACTTTTATTCCTATATTCTAACTTATTTAAAAAGTTAAATATTTTAATAGTTTATACTTTTAAATTTGTTAAAATAGTCCTACAAATTTAACGTGTTGAAATGCTTCATGTAAAAGTATAAATGTACTGTTAAGCCATTTTTTTCCCTGTAAATTAATTGTACCCTCTTATAATTTCGTATAATGTAAATTAAAACACAAAAACTTGAGAGAAACTTGTTATTGGACGTGCATGTGGGACAGCAATGCATGAGTGCTGAAACGATGGTGATTAGTAAATTAATAAATACTAATAATAAATATTATTATTATTTGTTTATTTTGTTGAAACACCAACATATAACAATAATGCACGTGGATGACAGGTGGTGTGGTTCTCACGCGTTGCGTGTTTTGCTAACTGAAGAGGACTAATATTATTTTTTAATTAACCATTCATATTCATTTGGGTCTTTCCTTTTGACATGATGTTTAAGAAAATCCCAACCACTTTTTATTTTTTATTTTTTCAATCGATTAAAAGTTATATTATTTTATTCTTCTGCTTTAGTTATGATATGACTGTTTCATCATTTGCCTTTTTCCCGCTGAGTGGATTCTACATTGGCGCTTATATTTTATCAAAGCCGTATACCGACTTGTTAAAGAAAACGTTTTATTTCTTTAATTTCTTTACTTATTCAAAGTGTTCTATCAAATAAATGAAGAATGGAGGCTTTAGTTGTAATTTATCTTTATGAGTAAGAAATATTGTTTGCTTTAAATGTATATTAACTAATTTTAAAACTTTATGAAACTATCTGTATGTGTACAATTTAACAATTAACTGAATAAATATGTAATTTTGTTCAAAATAGTTATTAGTAATAACGGTTTTATTAAAAATGATTTCAAATAACTTGTCTTTCTCCATCTTTATATAGATATTCAATTATTGGTTTCATGTACATAATAAAATATTTTTATTAAAGAAATAGAAAATAAAAAAAACTACTTCTTCTGTACACCTTCAAGTATGTTTTCTTAAAGGAAAAAAAAATAAAAGTTGATTGTTTAAAAAAAGTAATAAAATAATATGCTTCGAAAATAAAAGTTGATTTAATTTCATACGTTAAAAAAAATAATGAAGTATATATACTTGAATAAATCGTGCTAACATTTTTTATCATCTATTCCAGTTTCTTCTTCTTTTGTCATCGCATTTTTATTTTATCTTCTTTCAACCAAATATTTTTAATTCTCATCTAATTTTTGACATACTTTTTGTTCACTCTCTTCATTTTCATCTACTAGTGTTCACACTTGGCGACTAATGCAACAAAATTCACTTTCTTTATTTTTTTTCGTTTTTAACTTGATTATTACCTTTTTTCGGATATATTGTAGTTTTTCCTTCTTATTTTCAAGGGACATTCTCTTCTCACGTGATTGTTCAAATGCATGCAACTTCTTCACTCTCTCCGCAACATTTTGTTCATTTTCTTCACATCCAAAAGTTACATTCTCTTGTAATCATAACACGTATTAACGTTGAATGCTTGTTTTACATAAGATGTAGCTACTTCTTTTTTCAATGGATTGTTGATGAAATTTGGTTTCAGGATATACATACTATCAATGGAAATTTGTTAAGTCAAACTCTAATGGAAAGGTTTGGTTGAACTACATTTAATGATAATACAGAGAACTAAAGTTAATAACAAAATGAAATTAAATGAACTCATGTCATAGCCAAATTTGATAAGTCATACTTTGAATGTTTAAACTCAAACATAAAAATTAGGGATGGAATCAGATTCAACAAGGGTATTCCTCCCACTTTCACAGATATTAAAAACAGTACAATTCATTTAAAGTTTTTAAGTGACTTTGTTTACATTTGTATCTATAAAAGAAGAGAACATTGTGGCAGAAACTTTTTAACTAGGTATTTAGTTTACTGAATTATGTTAATTAATTAGAGTTTGAGAAGCTTTTCTCGGAAGTTAAGAATGTAAAATAAGTAATATAGAAAGGGGGTTAAGTTATATTTTCAATGGATTTTTTATTTTTGGAAAACACATGTATAATGTTTGTTTTTTCTTAGAAAATTATTATACTTAAAAAAATTTGACTAATGAGCATATAATGAAAAGTATTATACTAAAATTTTGAAAATAATGATATCTAATAGAAAACTAAAATCACAAGTCAATGGCAGCTATTAGAATATATA
>Ga0123340_1000439_pt1 | contig 27176 bp, 17 predicted proteins | sample SirMexnodulemix_FD_89961 | JGI IMG/M metagenome (GOLD analysis project Ga0123340, IMG submission 89961) | Root nodule microbial communities of legume samples collected from Mexico - Siratro Mexico nodule mix | ecosystem: Host-associated > Plants > Roots > Nodule | place: Mexico: Nepantla...
CTGAGTGGTATATAGAAAATGTCTTGCCTGTACTTCAGAGGTATGTACATAGCTTACCACTATAATCATTGCTTTACCTGGTTTGTTATGTTATGTCATTAGATGGCTTCTGTTTTCTGTAATTGTGACTAAAAGGCTTTTGATGCTAGTTATCAGAGAGGGTTTTTCAAAATACAATTGATAAGTGCTATTTTTCTGTAATACGAATCTATAGTGCACTAGAAAGTTTGATAAAATGAGGGATAAAAGGAACAAAATGTTCAGGAGAATTATATTCGTGGAAAATTAAAAGGCTGAATGAATGAACTAGTTTTGCAAGACAAACCAGGAAGAGAAAATTTATAGGTGTAGAATTAGGGAGGGAGCTGATCGTGTAACTAATCTACCTAATAGGTGTAGTAACAATATAGCCGACTCAGCACAAGTCTAGTATAACAGACTTTATTAATTACCATGGCACTTATGCTAGTATTCCTCCTCATATCTATGGAATAGACTATGAGGAGACATTCGTCCTAGTAGCAAAGGTGAATATGATAAGGATTACCCTTTCCCTAGTCATCAATTTGGTTGGGATTTGAAGTTGTTTGATGTTAAAAATACTTTACTTCATAGAGATCTAGAAGAGGAAATCTACATGAAGATTCCCCTACGATTCAATTCTCATGGTGAAAAGAGCAGGTGTATGGCTCAAGAAGGCTTTGTGTGGTTTCAAACCATCTCCTCAAACATGGTTTGGAAGATTCACCTAGGTTATGACATCCCCAGGATACAATAGAGTCAAGGTGTCATACACTTTTTATAGAGTACTCCCCTAAGGGCAAACTCACTCTTCTCCTGGTATATCTGGATGATATGATCATTGTAGGTGATGATTAGATAGAAGAATAGGCTTTGAAGAAGAAGCTGACAACCGAGTTTGAAATGAAGGAGTTGGAAAAGCTAATGTACTTCTCTGGAACAGATTGCTATTCCAAAAGGGGTATATTTATCTCCTAAAGGGAATATATACTCGATCTTCTCAAAGAAATAAGGAAATTGAGATGTAAGACATCTGAAGTACCAACTGAAAACAAGATTGGAAGTGAAGAAAGTCCAATAATAGAAAAGTCCCAATACTAGAGATTGGGGGGGGAAGTTGTTAGTGTGGTAAGCCAATTTATGCAGGATCCCAATGAAAGGCACCTACAGAAAGTTTGATAGAAACCGTCAATATTTGAAGGCAAGTCTAGGAAAAAGGATTGTTTGTTCAAGAGAAGAGGGCACATTGTCCATAAAGGTACTTACAAATGCAGATTATGGTAGGTCAATTGTAGATAAAAATATCACCTCCAATATTGCATGTTTTTGGAAGGAAACCTTGTAACATGGAGGGTTCAGAAGCAGAATGGTAGTTGCTAGGTCTAGGGCAAGAGCAGGATTTTCAGCCGAGACATGGTATTTGTGAACCATTATGGATGAAGATTATTCTTGATGACCTGAAAGTAAAAACTAAAGGACTTGTGAGGCTGTTTTTTGAAAACAATTCAACTATTAGTGTTGTCCATAATCCAATCCAGCATGAGAAGACAAAACACATAATGGTTGACAGACGCTTCATCAAAGAAAAATTAGACAACGGTCTTATGGTCACAGCACGTTTGTATGGGGCTCCAATTGGTAGACATGTTCACGAAAGGATTCCCTTCAAGAAGTTTAAAGGAGCTTATTGGCAAGTTTGGGATGATTAATATCCATTCCCCAACTTGAGAGGGGAGTGTTGAAAACATAATTGATATTTAGGATGGAAAAATTTATCTTTTAGATTAGTTTATCTCAATATAAGATAAACCAAAAGATAGTTATTTTATTTTTTATTCCTATATATGAAAGATAGAAACTTTATTTGTATATATATGGATACACTTGTTCGAACCCAAAGATTGAATAAAACAGTTCCTTTTTTTCAACTCTTTTCATGAGCAGAAAACCTGTATAGCAGGCATGAATCTTCTATCTTCACTGGTGCCATAAACCATTCAATTTCTTCCTTTATATATACTGTTTACATAAATATCTATTTTCAGTTGTTGTAGATTTTCTGGTTGATACAGTTATGGAATTGCTGCTATTGCACCATTCTCTCATCGCTTGACATTCAACAACCTGCCATCAGACATCCAGCGCCTCCGTTGTAAGGTCAACTTTGAAGCACTGATCTTTGTTCCACATATCAAGGAATTAGGAGATGCCATTATTCATCGTCTCCGCCGCACTTCTATTGTCAACCAAGCTGAAGTGAAAGATTTTGCACGGGAGGAAACTGACGTGTCTGTAAAACAGCAAACTGGAAAGTTTGTTGTGTTGCATCTGCGTTTTGACAAAGTACAGTTTTCCTTTTGGTTTGAGTGGTTTATTACGAATCGAAGCTTATGCATGTAGCTTTGTGAAATTCTAGGTCGCTTGTCATTCTAATTCAGTTATTGCATACACAATCGTCTATGTTGTTTATAGGTTGATAATTAATTAACAGGCATTAGACTAACTGCTTTAGTTGTTTGAACTTTGAAGTAGTATTTGAATAATGAAATGATGGTCCATGCTTCTCTATTATTGTAGCCAAGAATGCATGCTTATATATAGAAAATATGTTGACTCTGTTGTCTAGAACTTTTAGGGCAACTATGGCTTCAAGGAACTACATATTTATGTTGCCTGTAAGTGTGCAACGTTGATGTCTGAGTATGGTGTCCTATATTTAAATTATGATTCGTCCTTCTGTAGTTGAGCACTACTAGTTAACACATTTCTATTGAACAAAAGGGATGATTATGTTATTAAGACCTTTTAAATTAACTGCTGGGAGGTGCATATTTCATCTTGAATTTTCCTTGTAACCTTGTATTACAACAACAAAGTCTTGTCCCACTTGGTGAGATCACTTGACGCCATTCAACTTGGTCGAATACCAAATGAAGAGAGTTCCTTACCACTTCTTCCAATGTCCTTGATCACCCTCTCATTCTTCCTTTTCACAGGACTAATAATGGGAGATTCCGAAAGAATGACTTGGAATCGGTACATCGTCGGAGAAATCAACAGGAGTGTGGGCTTAGGCGGGTGTTGAGAGAAAATTAGGTTTGATTAGTGGGTGTTTTTGGGTGCTTGTTATTTTGTTTGATTTCTTTTCCATCTTTGTTTCTGCAATTTCAGAGTGTTATCCTTGAGTTCTTATAGCTAAGATCTGGTATCTATTGCTTTATCATCATTACATATCTCAGTCCTTAACACTTTGATTCCAAATTGCCCATGCAGGATATGGCTGCTCATTCGGCCTGTGATTTTGGTGGGGGTAAAGCCGAGAAGCTTGCTCTAGCAAAGTACCGGCAGGTGCTTTGGCAGGGAAGGGTATTAAACTCTCAATTCACTGATGAAGAGTTGAGAAGTCAGGGGCGCTGCCCACTCACTCCTGAAGAAATTGGATTGCTCCTGGCAGCTTTGGGTTTCAATAATAGAACACGGCTCTATCTTGCTTCCCACAAGGTTCGTTAACAACAACATATGATTGGAAGGCTTGTTATTACACAGGGTAGATTTCATTCTGATATTTGTAATGATGGCTAATGATTAACAATCTATTACCTTCTGATACTTTTATCGATTGGCACTGTGCTTTGACTTAGGCCTTGGTCTGGATTTGATTGTATGCTTTCAGGTTTATGGTGGAGAAGCTAGGTTAGCAACTCTAAGCAAGTTATTTCCTCTTATGGAAGATAAGAAGAGCCTAGTCTCCACAGAGGAACTGGCCAAGGTTAAAGGAAAGGCATCACTGTTAGCTTCTGTTGATTACTACGTGAGCATGCACAGTGACATCTTCATTTCTGCTTCTCCAGGCAATATGCACAATGCTCTGGTAAGAATCATTGTTAAATATTCTATTTCAAACTGTACAGCTATAAATAATTTGTTGCATAACAACTTATAGGTTTAAAAAGAACCTAGCTATATTTGTTTAGTATTGGTGCAAGAATTGAATTAAATTTCCAAAATTTATGGTTTAGACGTTCATCTTTTGCTTCTTTAGGTGGCGCATCGTGCTTATATGAATCTGAAGACTATCAGACCAAGCATGGGATTACTGGGGCATCTATTTCAGAATAAAAGCGTAAACTGGTCAGAATTTCAACGTGCGGTTCTTGATGGACACAAGAACAGACAAGGCCAAATAAGATTAAGGAAGGAGAAGCAATCCATTTATACGTACCCTGCTCCTGATTGCATGTGTAGAGCTTAATGTAAACAAGTTTTGGCAGTTATAAATTGATCTTTAGCTTAATTGCATTTTTGGCATATTTACTTTCTGCAAAATTCATTTATTTCTCTCCCAAGTTCTAATTGCAGACATGTTCCAGTAGTTTTCGAATTCGTGGAATTAAGGCATTGACACCGAGGAGTTTTGGGAAATTGATTATACTTCATCCAAATAAACCAAGAAAACACCAACGTGACTTCTACGTTATGCTGCAAATTGATTTTTTTTTCCTTACACTATTTTTAAGAAAAATCTAAACGTCAAAAACATTGATTGCAATGTATGAATGATGAAAACTTCGGACGGGGAAGTCTAGTACCAACTTTACTATGAAACATTATTTTTGTATGGTTTGACTTAGCGACATCTCGAAGAGCCTAACCATTTTATTTTTTGCATCTATCACGCACTTTAAACCGTTAACGCTGGCTTAAGGACGAGTGCTTCTTCCTGCACTTCCAAGTAGTTCTTGGGGCACCTCCAAAATTTGCAAAACAGATAAAATTACCCTTAATTTTGTATTGTGCAGACTCATTTTGTTCTTACATCCTAATTTTTAGAAACTCTTCTCCTTCCATCTTCTCCTTCCATCTCTGTTACTCGTCCCTTGTATGCGGTGCCTCCCCCTCATTCCGAGCTGTGATTTGGGTGCCCATTTCAATCTGAAATCGTCAATTAACACTGTATTTTACAATCATTTAAGGTAGGTATCATCTATTATAAGATTTGTAGTGTATGTGGGGAGATTTCGTGTTTTGGAACTGTTTTTGTTGCGGAATGAGTAGTTTCGCAACACATTTGAATATGTCGTAGTGTTACTCCACTACTATTCCGCCGCGCCGCCGTTGTTCCACTCCTCCACCGATGCAAATTTTCCACCCACACTACCACCCACAACTTTGCACCACCACCATCATCTCACATTTGATCTCCCACTTCTATTTACTGTTTTATCATTTCTCAAAATCAAGGATAATTTGGTAATTTACTGAAGGACAAATTTAGAATTTTTTTAAATTTTGGAGTTGTCCCAATAACACTTTGGAAGCGCACGAAGAAGCACTCCTTAAGGACCATGGCTCACAGCAGTAACCTCTGAGCTTCAGCTGTTTCTTCCTGGACCCTCACAATTTCTTGGCACACCCCACAATTTAAAAAATATGATAATTTCATCCGTTTTCAAAGTAATTTCCAGATTATTATGAAAATTTTTTCAAAACACGTTTTTTATAATTCGTGAAGTACATTCCGAAAGACACTATGCAATATGATAATATTTTCTATACAAAATTTTGATAATAAAATTTCTGAAACGCATGAAATATATTTTAAAAGAAACTTATTATTTTAATAACAAATTTTTAGAGTATATATAATATCTTCTATAATGTATTTTTTAGAATGATTTTTCCAGAACAAGTTTTTCCAAATAACCATTTTTTCGGCTCTTTTTCCTCTGTAGCATTCTCGTTCTATTTTTCTTCTGCAACAGTGATAGTGTACCAGCGGTGAGACACAGTGAGGAAACATCGGATGGAGGGTAGTTCAGTTATTTTCACCCGACTGCAGGGGCTGTAGGTTGAGAAATTGAAGGTGCGCGAAGCAAAAGCTCTGAACTTTTGCTCCAAAAAGCACACTACTGGACTGTTTAGGATGAGACAGAAAAAGGGAAATCAGAAGTTTCGAACCTTTCTTTTTATCTTAACATCAGATGTCAATATTTAAGCCTGATATTTCTGTTTTTGATCTTCGTGATTCTTAAGAAAAAAAATTGATGGTTAGTTCTCCAATACAAATAAAATCCCAAGAATATTACTTAATTCAGAGATTCTGAATGGGGGTTACATATCCCCCTGTTATGTAATGTACTCTCATAGTAAAATGACAAGCTCATGTTTAAATCTTGTGTCTTTTTCTTTTAAAATTTGATAGAGATAGACACGAGATATGAACATAATTTGTGATGTACATAAGAGAATTGATTGCCACTAATCTACAAATGGATAATACATTGCACAATGCCCAGCTTAAAAAAGACAGCTAGATCATTTTTCTGTTAACATCAACAAAAAGTAGCTACTCTATTTCAACATCAACATCTATTCTGCTGATCCGCTTAATCCTTTTGTTTAGTACTAGGCAATGAAGACATCTCACCATCCTTCTTATCCTTGCAAATAGGAGATTCACTCCCATTCTGATAAACTTCTTGTGATTCTGCAGGAATAGAATTAACCAATTCTTCATCAACTGCAAGAGTTCTCTCTGAGCTCAGCAGAGCAGTATCAAGAATAATATTCTCTTCCAAACAAGGACTAAGTGATGATGACGACAATGACGAAGGCGGCGAAACAACAGATTTCTCATCATCTAGCTTTGATGGTGTTGTAGTCTCTCCAGAATCAAACTCATTGGATGTTAGCAAAATTTTGGATGTTGTTTCCTTTCCAGTGCTTCCTGATCTTTCCTTTTTGGGCTTTTGGGATTTGGAGGTCTTCTGGCTCGAACTTGATGTAACAGCAAATTCGTCAGAGTCTACTTTGAAGTCAGATGGCAAGGTTTCATCCGTCTTACCATCTCTGTCATCATTTGTAATAGTTGAATGAGTTGAAGGCTTAACTTTATAAGGTGGATCAATCAGTGCAGCAAAAGGACGGTTTTTCTTTGATCTGGAACGAGTGGAAATGGTGTCATCAAATGGATCCACATCGAAATCAGTATCACTGCACATCTTCTGAACTGTGCGGATGGGTGTGGCTAGCCGAGCTCGATGATGACTTATAACTCTCAGAAGATCCAAGAGGATTGCCTCCTGTTTTATTACATAGTAATTATTGGTCACAAAAGCTAAGGCTGAATATAAAATAAATAAGACCTCATTATCTCTTCACTCTCCCAAATTTAAAAAAAAAAATATTATTACAATCTCATGAATTTGGAAAATATGATTTTAGTCCTAAAACATTCAATTTGAAGGACTAAATGATTTGTTTTGAAGCTACTTTTAGTCTATTACTTTTAGTCTATTAACTCTAGAGTTTAGAGACTAAAATCATATTTTTCTAACTTCGATAAACTAAAATAATTTTGGGGGCCAATTATTCTAAATTTCAGGCACTAAAAACGTAATTAAATCATTAAATAATAATGATCTTTAATAAAGAGTTGTTTGGAAGCAGTAAATTGATCAATTGGATAGTTGGGTCAATATATTTGTCAAAAGTTTAAAGATCCACAGAGTTGAAAACATATAGTTATGCAAAATATATGATTTGATCCTAGTAATTAGGAAAGTACGTAGGGATGAATAAAGGATTTACATGTGTGACTAAACACAAAATTCACAAAAACAGAGAAACTTCGCTTCATGTATCGTGACTTTCACCAACGTACCACTGATACCATGTAAAAAACTCTTACGTACAAATATTACAGCACTTGGGCCACTGATATCCAGTTATGTACTCATCAACTTGATGAACATCAAGTTGGGAACATGGATAAGCAGACATGTTTCACAATCCTCCTCTTTTGGACGTGGATACTTAGTCTCAAATCATATGACTAGTTACCAATCTCTTCTTTCCTCCTTGAACTATACGGACTATTATATCATTTTAACCCTCCAGTGGCTTGTGCCTCTTCTACCTCTCCAACTCTCGTACATCAACGGCGTTGGGCACTTTAGTCTAGAAATATTGTGTAAGCTTTTTCCTAGTTCTTCAACCATTAAGTCTTTTCAGTGTGAGTTGTGTCAAGTGGGTAAGCATACTTGTACTGTACCAGTTATGCTCCTCGAATCAATAAGCGTGTTGTGTCACCATTTGGTGAAAGCTTACTCCGATATTTAGGATCCTAGTCGCGTTTGTTACTCATTAGGATATTTTTATTTCGTTACTTTTATAAATTATTTCTCTCATTGTACTTGGGTTTTTTTCAATGAAGAATTTTTATGATGTTTTCTCTATTTTTCAAAGCTTTTCTGTTGAAATTGAAACTTAGTTTGACTGCAAAACTAATTTCTACAAACTAATAATGGAAGAGAATATTAGTCTTCCCAATTTCAGTCTTTTCTAAACTCATAGGGGATTCTTCATCAAACATCATGTGTCCACACACACAACATAATGGTATTTTTGAGTGCAAAAACCACCACTGTGGAAACAATTTGCACTCTTCTTCTTCACTATGATGTTCCTCTACATTTCTAGGGGGGTGTTCTTCTTACTACATGTCATCTGATTAACCACATGCCTCCATCGGTTCTTAACAATCAAATTCTTCATTCCGTCTCAAACCCTAAAAACAAACTTCATTTTGTCACTCTATATATTTGGCAAGACATGTTTCGTCCCTAAACTCACTCCAAGTAAAAATAAAGGTTACTACTAAATCCCTAAGATGCATTTATTTTTGGGTTACTCTTGATTCCATAAAGGCTATTGATGTTTCTATTCTTAACTACAATGGTATCTAGTCTCTATTGATGTTACGTTCTTTGAAACTACTCCTTGTTTTTCTTCCAACATAAAAAATGTCCTCGAAAGGTTCCACATGCTGTCAATAGTAGCTCTACTCCACCTCCACTATTGAAAGTGTCACCCATTGATCCAGCAACATCTCCAATTCCATTCGTTCTTCCACCATTGTGTATTCTTTCTTGATCTTCCTTAGTTTACCTTTTACCGTTTGTGATTGCAGTTTATCTGTTATTGCGGTTTATCATTTGTGGTAGAAGCATCTATAGTGAGTTTAATTTGAGCTATTCCACAACACCTCCTAACAAAACCATTGGTTAAATGATACGATTGATTATTACAAATCCCAATTGGTGACTAAAGGTTATACTCAGATTTTTTGCCTAGATTATGATGACACTTTTCCTCCTGTGGCCAAAATAACCTTGCCTGTCTTTTTCTTGCCATGGCCACCATCTACCATTGGTCTCTTCACCAGCTGGACATAAAAAATTTCCTTCTGCACTATGAGTTGCAAGAAGAAGTGTACATGAATCAACCACCTGGTTTTATAATCTCTGATGACTCACTCAAGTCTTGATTGTAGGCTTTGCTGCTCACTGTAAGACTTGAAGCAATCTCCCCGTGCTTGGTTCAACCGTTTCAACTCGATTTTGCTTGAGTTTGGTATGACTCGTTGTGAAGTTGTTAACTCAGTTTTTTCACTACATTCTTTGTTGGCATGTGCATCTATCCTTGAAGAACTCATATTGACATCATTTGTGACCAACTTGGCTCATTCAACATATATGCTCCAACTTGAAGAAGAGTGTAAAAGATATGATTTGATCTTAGTAATTAGGTACATTGAACAACTAATAATTAAGGATATTCCCCACTATTAACCGTTATTAGGTTTTCCTATAACATACTTTCACTGATTATAAATAAAATATTTACATGTGTGATAAAACACACAATTCACAAAAACAGAGAAACTTGTAAGTTACCATCCGCAATTAAGACAATTAAAAAATCCTTCCCAGTTTCAAAACACGAAAATGGGTGAGGACATTACTAATATGACTGAGTTGAAAGAATTGTTTTACCAAACATTTATAAGCATTACTATATATGTTTTCCTTAACAGGGAAGTACGGATCATTGCACTATGCATCAACAAGTATTATAAGCAATCTAGTCTCACCTTTACACGTAGGTACTCTTCAGAACGTGATGTTTTAACAAAGCAGGATACCAATATCTGTAACATAAAAAGGCGTTTATAACATAATGGTAGTTGAGAAACCATAATGAAAAAATTCTCAAATTCTACATATAATAATAAGAGGGGCAGAAAGCAGATTTCTACGTATTCCAAAATGTTAATGGAAAAATACTTTAATCCTGTCATGGGTGAAGATAACTAATCTGTCACCAGGCAGTAAATTGAAATGTTAAGAATATTCTTCATATATACTTGGGAGATCATTTTCTAATAGACGAGAAATTTTTTTAACACAAGATAAATTATAATGATCATGCATAAAGCTAAATGTCGTAAGTTAAAAATTTGAGTTTTCTTTATAAATAACTTTTTAATATATATTGTTGCCTAAAAGAACTTCAAAAATTATAACAAACTTCTCAATTTCATGACAATATGATAGTAAAAATTACAGTTCTTAAATGATAAAGAATAAAAAGGTATTCCACAAAGAATAAAAATATGCCCAAGATTTTCATTCAATTGACCAATATAAGTGTCAAACAAAGGTAGATTCTAGATTTTGAACAAGCTCATTTTCATTCTAAGAAATATGCTACAAGCAGCATCTCGAAAGGAACCTTAAAGAAAACTTTCAAAACAAAAATTGAAGAAAAGGGGAAGATAAAAACATATTGGAATTTAGCTCATAAATATTATATAAACCAATGAATAAGAAAGCTATGTCAACCATAAGTGCCTGATTTTCTGGATCAATGTTCTCTAAAAAAACTCTTCTGTGCAATTTTCTCTGCTCTACTTGGGGATTTTTGGCCAAAACCTTTCGCATATCAGCTATTATACTCTGCATAAAAAAATTAAGAAAGAGATTACATAAGTTTCAGATGACGAAAGATAGCCATCAAATAGTAACTGAAGAAATTTTGAAGTCAAAATACTCACATTAATCTTATTAACATCCAAGTGACTGATAGCCAGATGAGTCTTTATACGCCAATGAGATTTCTTACTAAGATTCCTCACAACATTTATACTCAAATTGTGATTAGGAATGTGAACTGCTTCACAATCAGAACCTCTAATTATTGTTGGTGACCACCAGCCTACATGCTAGAGAAAATATGAAATTTTGTTACAGTGAAATACTTTAAAGATGCTTGAGAAAAATATCACCTATAATGGAAATCACTTGCAATGAACTAACATATATCAGCAGGTTAGATGATAAATACAAACCTCAACTTTACCAGTAACCTCATATCCTTTAATTTTTGTTTGAATCCGCTCATTCACAACAAATGGCCGAGTTGTATGAATCATTATACTCGAAAGGAAGTTTGTAAATATCTGAAGACACCACAAAAGTGAAGTGAGAGTGACAGCAAAGAGGAGCCTACCTAATTGGTAATGGCTATACCGGGTACTCTATGGAATTCGAGAATTTGATGTACAGGAGGATCCGTAAAAAATCTAATGACAAATGTGACTTAATCATTCTCATAGACAGTATCAAAAGAACCTATACCTCACGACCTGCAAGGGAAATAAATACTGTGCCCAAACCACCAGCAGTCAACCACCTCTGTGTGGAGAGACCCAGCAACTCCATGAACAATGACACAGCAGCAACCCAAATTGCAGTATATACAGCTTTCCCCGTAAAATCAATGCTCATCTGTCATTCATTGGGAATATATCGAATAAGATTTGTGTTTACATACTTAAGGAATGCCCCAGGAATCAACAAACTAAATTAACATCTTTGAATTCCCTCACTAAAATATCCAACATGAAAATAAGAAATAATATCTATAATGATACCACATTCAACCCACAAATTCAAATTTGTCAAAATAATATTCAGCAATTGAATTTTTTACTTTGTAGACGTTGACTACCTTTTTCTAATTTTCATCTGGAATAACACAGCACATCTAAACCTTTATTTAAGTGATATCACCCCAAAATTATTATATTATTGAAGCAAAATGTTATGTAAACAGAAATGGAAACATAACAAGGATCTGTAACGAAAACATACATTTCTTTCATCACTGGAGTCATTTGCCTCCATACAAATTTTTTGTGCTTGTTGAATTAAGCTGAAAATAGGCAGCAAAAGCATAATACATTATAAGTTGAACAAGATAGGAAGACTTCAAACCCATAATAATAAGAAATGAACTACTACAATGGTTTATTTTACAAAAATAGATAGAGGATTTGATATTTTATTCGCACATTAATTGAATAAATCAACAAAAAGTCTCAAATAAATATATAATTGAAATGCTGAATAATTAAAATAAAATAAATAGAATCATCTTACATAGCAAACTGTACATTTTGTTCTGCGCCTCAGTTTCTTTTTCCTCCTATTTTTGGTTAATTTGCATACATCACTCCAAATTAGTGTGTATTTTACTTCTAGTTCTAAAAATAAGAAAACAAAAGTTTTTCTTACAATGAAAAAGTGCAATGCTCTCAAATTTATAAGGAATAATATTCTACTTTATTGTATCAATTACGAGGTCAATGGGCCTATATTTACATGAACCTGCAGGTTACTTTAGGAAATATAGACAGGTAATTCTATGGAGACAAATCCCTGTGATTATGGGATTGTTTTTAAATACATAAACCTAGTATTAATTGTAACATACGACCATTATAATGAATAAAATTACAGCAAAGATAAAATATAAAACTTCCTCAAAATACACATTAAGGACCATAGTTCTTACAAATACAAAAGTAACTTTGTTAGTTTACCGAACAAATGGGGATATAATTCTGCCAGAAATCAAATCTACCTTGAAGAACAATAAGCAATTGTAAGCACGGTTGACAAAGATCTTACAAAACTCAGCAGCCGTTGCTTCATAGCCTGAATAGTTTCTGATGGTAGGACTAGTGGATCTAAATCCCTGAAACAGATTATGCTAAGGTGTTCACAAAGAGGAAATGGCAAACTTCCACTGCAAAAAGACTTGTTAATCCAGAAAGGTACCTGCATATGAGCATCACTCCAGTCCACAGCAGCATAGGTTGAATATAAGATGTCAAAATATAACGTGAACTACTTTTCTTCCAACTTCTATCAGTACTCTGAAAACATCACGGGACAGAAAATCAGCAATTAATACTATTCAAACGATTTTGACAAACATGCAATAAGATGCTAACTTCTTGGAGAAACAGATTCCTGCTCAGTCGCACAAGAGGCTCAAGACCAAAAACAGCAAACCCAATAATACCAAGGGCAGGGATGAATTGAATCGCGATTGGTTTTCCCGCTATAGCATTATATGACCTACATCGATTTAAAAAAATAAATATCTGTAAACATTTATTCAGAAATAGATAGATGGAAAAAGAAATATATGAACAAGACTTTGAAACGATAATGAGTGTTATTGTGGTTTCATGTGTAAATGTGTGTGACTTATGCATTAATTTAAGTTGGCATCCCTCTATTTAATTCGTATTCCTACTATGCCTTTGAGAAGAACTTAAATCTTTTTCAAAAATCTTTTGAAAAGTGACTTATAACATATTAATCAATTTATAGTAAAATAAAATTGATTATCTTGTGTTTGCACATTATAGTGCTTTCACAAATAATTGATTATCATAAATGAGATAATCAATTATCTAGAAATTTGGTTCAAACACAAACTTTGTTGATAATCAATACTCTGGAGCTTGGTTCAGGTTGTATTCATTGATAATGATTATGTCTAGAAATAATGGATTTATTTGAATGGTATTAATCAATTATTTCTAGACATAATCGATTAGGATGTTCATATTGAGTTTCTATAATTGATTATTCTTAAATATATAATCAATCAGATCAATTCTATATCAATTTATATACGAACTTTTCTAAAAAAATTCAAAATTAACAAGTTTAAAACAATTACAATCCTTTTGTAGCTTTCAAGATATTTGTTTGAGGCTTGTGATTTAGCATTTAGGATTTAGGTTCTATGGATCAATAAAAGAAATCTCAGAACATCACCTCACCCACTTCTTAATAATGTACAACTTATTTTTCTTTACAAATATTACCAAATATTCAATTCATATATAACTTCAAATGCAAACACATACAACATAGGTGTTTCTAACTTTGTTAATAATAAATTGACAAAAAGATTATTTTATACCATTATAAAATTGTAAAAGATTAAATTGAATTTAGAAATTAAGAGAATAATATAAATATAAAAATGTGAAAGGAAAAGTTGAATTTAACCTAATAATAACAAAGGAAAACAACATTTACTAGTATGCCCAATTCCCAAATCCCTATCCTACCTTGACATCGCCACAATGTCCATGGTCGTCGCCGCCGTCGTCGAAATCCCTCTCCTAGCCAAACTCCTCATGATAGTATGTACGCCACCTCCCAACTTCACAATATAAACAAATTGTTATAATTATAGAAATAAGGAGTTGATTGTACAAAATCAGGAATATCTAGATTTTATATATATTATTAGGAATATCATATCTTTGCTATTAGAGGATATCAAATCTTGTCTATTTATTGTATTGATTTCTTTTTCTCAAAATAAATAAAACACTCGTGTTGTCTCATAAACTCACAATTTCATATCAATGTTTCTCTCTTCCCTAGAATTTAACACAAACAAATATATGAATGTGAGGGTTATAGTGATTGATTTTGTTGTACATCACATGTTCGATGAAATGAAGTTGTGACTAATGGATGGAATGGGTGATAGTACAATGAATCTTGATCCCAAGAGTATAAGAAGTTTTGAGACTGATCACCTGAGACTGTTGGTGCATAAGATAAATAATACTCCTAAAGGTCAAGGCAATGTTAGAGTGATCAACTGAGATGACTATAAGAAGTTTTGAGAAATCAGGCCTAGTACTCCGTTTGAGTCCAACTTTTTGCGCCTTAATTCTAGAATAGGAACTGGATAATCGTTGTGTATGGTAATCACTCTCACCTCACTAGAATTGCTCAATTAAAAAAGCATTTATTCATCCACTTTCAGACCAAAGATATCTAAAATATTTCCTTAGTATTGAAGTGGCACAATCAAAAGGTGTCATCATTTCACAAAGAAAATATGCTCTTGATATTTTGGAGGAGACATGCATGGAAAATTGCAAACCCATTAATAGTCCTATGGACACAAATGGGAAATTAATAAGACCAAGGTGATCTTTTCTCATACCCAAAGAAATAGAAGGTTGGTTGGGAAACTCATTTATCTTACTATAACCAAATCTTGATATTTCTTATCTAGTGGGAGTTGTGAGTCAATTTATGCAAAACACCGACATTGATCACGGGAATGTTGTGATTCACATTCTCAAATTGTAAAAGGGAACCTAGGAGAGGGATTGTTGTATGAGAACCAAGGATGTACTCAAGTCTTAGGGTATTGTGAAGTAGATTGGGTTGGTCGCCCCATCGACAGGAGAAGGAGATCTACCACAGGATAGTCTGTATTCCTTGGAGGAAACCTTGTATCTTCGAAAAGTAAGAAACAAAGTGTTGTTACTCGATCTAGTGAAGAAGCTAACTATCGATATACGGCCCTAGGTACATGTGAACTTGTGTGGATTAAGCAACTCCTTCAAGAGTTGAAATTTTGTGAAAATGAGTAGATGAAGTTGTATTGTGACAACCAAGTAGCTCTTCATATTGTCTCCAATCCGGTGTTTCATTAGAGAACTAAGCATATCGAGATTGATTGTCATTTTGTTAGAGAGAAGTTGTTGTCCAAGGATCTTATTACTGAGCTTGTCAACTCTAATAAACAACACACAAACATTCTAACTAAATCTAAGAGGACCTAGGATTCAACATGTTCCAATCTTGGTGCATATGATCTATATGCTCCAACTTGAGGGGAAGTGTTGAAATGTAATGTTTTATTTATTATTTTTCTTGTGTGTGTACCCAACTTTACGGTTAGGGTTTTAGGCAAGTGCCTTGCCTCTTCTTTGTATCCTATATATACATCAATAAAGTCCAACAGTGTACGTTTAATACACTGTGTTTTCAATCCTCTCATTTTTCAAGTAAAACTATGGTCGAAATTAACTCTCTCGTACTTTTATTAGATTTGTCAACATAATCTTTCAAGTGAAAGGTAAAACGAAATATTCTTCATCACACATGATCTAGGCAGCTATGACTTGCTCATATGGGCATTTTCAATGCAAAAATGGAACACTTAGAGTGTGTTTGCAAAACTGTTCAACCACTGAATCCAACAATTTCTCCCATACAAGTTTAGTTTCATACAAGTTTAGTTTCTTGAAGAGAGAAATGAGTGTTGAAACATTTTTGTTTTTGTTTTTTCAAGACTCATTTCTCACTTTCTAAGGAACTAAACATGACTATGGGTTTGTTCGGTAGGGAGGAGTGGGAAGAAAAGAGAGGGAGATAATTAACTTTGCTGGTTTGTTTGGTAGAGTTTCACCTTAGTAATATGCAATGTATTCAATAAAAAGCAAATTGCCATAATAAAATTGAACCTGAGCTTTTAAGCTGTTTTTAGTAAGTCCTGCTTTATCTCTGTACTCACAAGATTTTCATTTGACTTGAAAAATTGTTTTTTTAATGCTAAGCAATGTTGTTAGTTGTAGTTTCTTACATATGCAACATCTTTAAGAACTCGTTTGTTCTAATGTCATTTTAAAGTTGCTTAGTTGACAAAAGTAATTGCATTGGAATTAGGAAACATTTAGATTTACAGTGCGTTTAGATAACACAAAAATCAATTCTTCTATCCTATCATCCAATGAAATCATGGTGATACCACAAAAAGGTAGAAGTATTTGTTGTTTTTACCTTCACCAAGAAAAATTAATTGATAATTTCTCACCATGAACCTAATCCAAACACACTATGAGTGACCAAAATCCCCACGTGCTGTGCGCAGGAGGATGTAAAGGATTGGACAACTGATGTTCTCATGGATGCTCGCTCATCACAGAGTAGAAGAGTATGGTAAGCAGGATTCTATGTAATGTAACTAGTCCTCGGATTACCCTCAAATTACCCTTTGCTTTTTAATTTTAATGCTTAATATAAAAATTTCCAGTGCTATGTGTTGTCGTGATCTCAGCAATGAGATGGTCGAATCATTTTGCTACAGTTACCTTACCCACATCTTTACCAAGGAAAATTGCACTCTTTTGGCATACGTGAATTACAGAATGGCTTATATTTTGCCATATCTTTGGCTGAGTAAGCCTTATGTACTAAAAATATACAAGATAACTGCTGTGTAGTTCATCATAGCAGAAACTTTTATCTGAGAAGTACCTAAATTAGACAAGGTTAGTCTGTATTTTCAAAATTTGTAGTTGGAGATACCGGTGTCATTCGTAAATAATGCATTAGTTGGTTGGTTGGTTGGTTTTGTATATTGACACATTACCCAGTCAATAATAGTTTCTTGATTTAAAGGTAATGTGCTTTTTATATTTGATTTCTGTTGCCTTATGTACTACTCCCTCTAGCCTCTGTCAAATCACAAAGTTCTCCATGTATTTAAACAATAAATTAAAGAAAAAGATACATCTAATACCGTAACTGTTATCATGAAGCATGAAAAATTGCAAATGAAACTTCCAGAAACAAAAAATTCAAAGATAAATAGCTAACTAGCAAACATAGCTATCCTAGGACGGAACCAAGGTTTTAGAAACAGAAAAAACTTAAATACAGTTCCTTAGGAGTTGTTTGTCTAATCTCCAATTAGAATTGAAGTTTTACCTAGTAATCCATATAACTAAAGCTTTTATCAAGGATTGTGTGAATTACCAGGATGGAACTCTATTTTTATTAGAGAACAGTACAAACAATACCTAAAGAATTGTACCTAAGTGTCTACGAGCACAGTCGTGGCGCTCCTTTCTCCGTGATATCCAGCAATATAAAGTAACAAAGAGAAATAGCGCCCACAATTTAAATGCTTAGAGAGAACAAATAATAAACATGAAATTTTCATAAATGAAGGCCATACCAAACCATGTGGCAAAAGACTAATGGCAACAAAACATAATCTATCCCCATGCACGCTCTTCTGCCAAGAGACAAGTAAATTGAAACTCAACGTTGTACATCGTAACAGTAGAAGAAAAAAAAAAAAAAAGTAGCCTGGAATTATCGTTTACAACAGCTAAAGATAAAGATTAGAAAATTTCTGACAAAATTTCTAAAAATAAGATCATGCATCAGAGAAACTCATTTCACTTTTTTTTTCTATCCTAAAAGCCTAAAAGTTTAATGTAGAAATTTGTTCAAATAAACCCTACAACTAAGAGGAAATCTCAAGAAAAACAATAAAATTAAGTAACCACAAACCTGACAAAAACAACAACTTCCATGATTACTGTACAGCCTGATGTCGCGAGACAGTCCAATTGAAGTGAAATGAAGTCCAAGGTTACGCGATGAGCACAACATCGTATGAACAAATCGAAACTACTTTAACTTTTGCCTGGTTAACCTGCACGAGAGACAAACCAGGTAATGCTAGAAGCAGAGACAGTAGAAGGTCTCAATGCAAATAAATATATAATGTTTCTAACGGACTCGAACAGAGAGATACGCTGATGTCTGATACTGATAATATTCCGAAGAAGTGGGAGCAAAGAAAAGAGAATAATCCTCTTCTCGGTAATGGAACAATCGCGAATAGTTAGAAACGCAAATTTGTACTCTTCCAAGTCAAAAACGTGTCAATCAGCACACGAACCTTCTTTATAATAATTTAATGATAAATTTTTTTCTTAAAAAAAAAATAAAAAGTGGTATATAATCACGAGTTATTCCCTACTATTTGTTTACTGTTTAATAATATTACATAAAGAAAAATTACTAGAGCCTAATTATTTTTCTAGGTACATTTTTACTTATATTTTTGAAAAAGCTTCATATTAAACACTTTAAATATGTTATTTAATTTTATATTCCTTTTTAACTGATAAAAATCAATTTAAATATCTTCTTTCAACATAATTATTACAAAAGGTATTAACTTTGCTATTGCTAATTCAGAATTGGTTGACATATTAAACTATATATTTTTAGTACTTTCTAGTTAATCAAACAGTATTATTATCAATCAATTTTATATGATAATAGTTTTCTTTTTATCAAAGATATTCTTTAGCGAAGGTGTAAGAGTATATTTAATAAGGAATATCCTTTTAGATGCTTAGATAATTTTCTTAGTATACATCACTCATTTTTATTCTTCTCAGCATCTATTGTTTCCAATTCAATACCTTTATTTGAATTCTCAAGTGGGTCTCACCTGAAACCTCGCATCCTATATATTGCTACTAATTTATTTATTAAGCTATGATTATCTTATTTATGAAATGATTGAATTTTAAAAATTATGAGATTTATCTAGACTGTTGTTGGGATTTTTTATACTGCAAAATACAGATTAAAAAACAATACATTTTTTTTATCAGCTAAAAAAACAATACATTAATATTAAAATTTTATGACATGCATGATAATATTAATATTTACTATGTAACGACAAAAACCTATAGAAAAATAAACGGTAAAATTATAACGGTTATATAAATGGGGAAATTTTCGAGGTGCACAACATTTTAATTATTAGAAGTCAAAGCAACGGGTGAAGAGTGTAAATAATATAATTTCAATGATTTTTTACATAGCATTGTTTGTTTGCACATTTCCAAAAGTTGATTCAGAAATACTTAAGTATAGGAACCGAAACACGATTAGTTTGGATGATACCTGCGCCACTTTTCTTGGTATTATCTTAAGTGAATAATTTTATTTTTTCATAAATAAAAAATAATTTATTTATTTAAAAATAACTCAATAATTTATTTTTTGAAAATTACAATTATATAACTTTTAATACTATCTAAACATATACAAAATTTACATATGTATATACATTTTAAATTTTAAATTGTATTACTTTATATTTTCTAATTAATTATTCATAAAAATAATAAAATCATATAAATATTTTAATGTAATAAAAACGTAAATACATGTTTTTGTTAGTTTTTTAGAAATGAGATTATTTATCAACTATATGGATATTTTTCGAAAGAAAAAAACTCCTAAGTTATTTCAGTTTCTTCACCGACAAACACATCATTCACAAGTGTTCTGATAAATCAGAGGATGTGATTCACGGCTGCGGAAGCAAATTCCCCGACAGCGACAGTTACATATGAAACTCCGACCCTCAAATAAAAGTAAATGCGTTCCTTTCATATTGAATATGAGGTATATATATGTGGGTTTGGCTGACTAATCATTTGACGGACAGTAAACTCCAATGCCTTTAATAATCAATAATGATTTCTAAAATGATCATAAGGTAGTTGGAAAGTCGTACATGGAAGTCTCCTTCTTATGAGCTTCACGAAAATAGTGAGGCATTAAAATTAAAATAAAACGTCATGAAAATAGGACCTCACTCACAGGAGTGATGTAAATGGGTATTATACTATAAAATCAATCGACTTGTAGAAAGGGTCACCCGCAAGTCAAGCCGAATATGGATGATGTAATGGGATAAAATGGCCATACATGCCTGAGAGGTTCACTACAACTACTATTTATGGCCTTTTGATCATGAAAACAACATTGGATTCTTTCATATTGCCTCTACTTGGAAAAGAGTTATAAATGACCATTTATTGCAGGTCCTGTTCAAGCCAACCCAATGACTTATTTGTAGAAGAGTGTAAATAAGCCAAAGGAGCCTATCGGTAACCATTTTCAACCCTAAGCCTGATTTGACTAATTTCGATCATATTCTACTTCCACATGTGTTTCCGTCTGAGGAAGTTTAAGTTTTAAAGGAAGTTTCACTCACAAAAAATTGATTTGTAAAAATGCCAACCATAAACCATAAACTAAATCAAATGCCAGTTAGATTTTACCTTTGCCTATTAACGGAGTGGGCACAAGCCACAATTAGAGATTCTGAAAGTTATGTGAACCATGAATTGATAATTATGTACATAAACGGGTAATTAGGTAGAATACAATGCATAATTCCAACTTATAAAAAGACAGCTGGATTATTTTTAACTTCTATCGAAGGTATATACTGAAATATCAAATTCTAATCTGGCTTAATTTAGCTACTAATCTAGTCATTCTGTTTACCAGTCGGAGATGAAGACTGACCATCTTTCTTATCCTTGCTAGCAGGAGGTCCACCACCGTTCCGTTGGACAGCAAATTCTTGTGAGTCCGGGGGGATAGCAGATGGAGTCATTTCTTCTTCGATTGGAAGAGTTCGTTTTGAGCCTTCTAAGGCAACCCCAAGAAGAATGTTCTCTTCCAAGGAAGGTCTAACTGATGACGAAGAGACAGAAGATTTCTCATCATCTTGCTTTGACTGTGAAGAAGTAGCAGAAGTGGTCTCATGGGTAGCGACAGGTGAGGATTCAGGCACAGCACTCTGAGCCAGGTTTCTAGATACAGGAATTGTACTTCCCTTTCGTTCATCTACTGCATTTTCCCTTTTAGTCTGTGATTCAGAAAATGACTTGGATTTATCCCTAGAGTTGTTTACATCGGTTGAGGAGGTAGATGTTGATCCAAAATTCTCATCTCCTTTGGTGTCAGATGCCATGGTTTCATCAATCCTGGAATCTTTTTCCTCATTTGTGCGAGTTGCACGGGTTGAGGGTTTAACTTTATCTTCACCGTTAACTTTATATGGTGGTTCTACCAGTAGGAATGGGCGATTTGCAGCTCTAGATCGAGTGAAAATTGTGTCCGCAAAAGGTATATTTTCCGAGTCAGCCTCACTGTATATTTTCTGAACTGTGCGGATGGGAGTGGCTAGCCTGGCTCGATGATGACTGACAACTCTGAGAAGATCCAAAAGAATTGCCTCCTATTTTTACATATAAAAAATGTTACAAAAAGAAAATATTATGAACATAAAGAGTAATGACGATCTTATAATAGAATTAATGGCATGCTTCCTCCTGACATTTAGAAAAAAGTTTTCACTACTGTTGGCATCATTTTACCTTAACACAGAGGTACTCTTCAAAATGAGAAGTTTTCACAAAGCAAGATATTAATATCTGCAACAAAGAGGACCAATAGTAAGAGAATATATACTGAGAAAAAAAAATTAAAAAAAAAAAACTTATGAAGAAATATGTTTCTTGAGACACTGCATAAAACATAAAAATTTGCAAATTAAAAACTGAAGACTAGTGCCATATAAACAACTTAATAAAACAGACACAAACCATAAGAGCCTGATTTTCAGGATTAACATTCTCCAAAAAGACCCTTCTATGCAATTTTTGCTGCTCTACTTGAGGATTTTTGGACAAAACCTTGCGCATATCAGCTACAATGTTCTGCGTGAAGAAAAGGGTGCCGAGATAGCATCAGCTTTCACATTAAAAAATGCATATTAGAGTCATGAACATGTTTTTTAAGCATGTGATCCAATAATGCTTACATTAATTTTGTTAACATCCAAGTGACTGATAGCAATGTAACTCTTGATACGCCAATGAGATTTCTGGGTCAGATTTCTCACAACATTTACAGTAAATTTGTGGTTAGGAATATGAACTGCTTCGCGGTCATCGCCTCTAACAATGGTTGGTGACCACCATCCTACATGCTAGAGAAAAAACAATTTTGAATAAAACATAATTGAAGTTGCCCATCTAAGAAAATCTACCATGGTAATAATTCTCCTATTGTCACATGATTGTGGAGATCACTAAAAAAGAAAAAGAAAAAACATTTTCACTGGACCACCACGATACTTCTTCTTAGACTTTAAATTTTCTTTCTAATTAGGTTAGAGATACAAACCTCAACTGTGCCAGAAACCTCGTATCCTTCAATTTTCGTTTGAATCCACTCATTCACAATAAATGGCCGAGTTGCATGGATCATTATGCTCGACAGAAAGTTTGTAAATATCTGGATTAATCACAAACATGAACTTAGAATGACAATAGCAAACAAGAGCATTAAATAATTATGTATACAAATACTGATTGAATATTGCTACTAACTATACACCTAGAGGACTTACTCTTGCAGAATTTGATCAGGTTGATATAGCTATGGATTCACGACATACAATGAACAAAAACCAGTGCTGGTAGCCAGTAAACCATAACACTGGCCAGTACAAAAGAAATAATGTTGTACCTCACGACCTGCTAGAGTGAGCAATACAGTGCCCAAACCACCGGCAGTTAACCACTTCTGTGTGGAAAAACCTAACAGCTCCATGAACAACGACACGGCAGCAACCCAAACAGCAGTATATACTGCCTTCCCAGCAAAATCAAAGCCCACCTGTCAGTCAAATTTTCCTAAATGAGAAGCTGATTAAGATTAAAAATTTGGGTTCCCACACAAAAAGGTCCAAACCGGAAGTGAAGAATGATTTGATAAAAAGGCATTCAATCCGTAAGCTGAAAAACAAGTAAAAATAATATATAAACAATCAATTCTGTATTTCTTATACATTGAGTATATTCTTAATTTTATTTTATATTAAAAAAAAACTAAGTTTTCGTTCAAATGCTCGAACAACAAAAACTAGTCCACCATGTTATTGATGTAACAATTAAAAAAAGACAAGAACAAACAATACTAGTAAATGAATATGTAAACAGAAACATACATTTCTTGCACCACTGGAGTCATTTGCCTCCAGAAAGAATTTTTGTGCTTGTTGAATTAAACTGAAAAAAAAAATGCAACCTTGTAACATTATAATTTAACCAGTTTGCAGGACCCAAAACACTTATGTCTGGTACAAGCGGAAAAACCATAACAAAAGATATCAATACCTTGATAGACAGTAAGCAAATGAAATCACTGTTGACAAAGATCTCACAAAATTCAGAAGCCGCTGCTTCACAACCTGGCTGGACTTAGATGGTAGGACTACTGGATCAAATGCCCTGAAACAAATAATTATATGATCAACACCAATACAGGCTTCTTGGGAGATATACTTGTCAGCTGATAGGACAGTTCTGTGTTTAGCAACTGTAGGACAGTAGTATGCCAGTTAAGTGTGCTTTTCTTAAACAGGATGTGCAACAGTTTCGAGATTATTGTCTGTTACATTTCTGAAGTTTGTTTGATGGTGGATACTCCTCGTTTGGGTTTAGGCTTATGTTAGGGTTCTGTACTGGAAACTATGGTTCAATCCCAGAACTTTTATATAAAATCTTGTACTTCAAGTGTTCAAACTCTTGAGTCTACGCTGGGCCAAGAAATAAACCTGCATATGAGCATTGCCCCAGTCCATAACAACAATGGCTGAAAATAAGATGTCATAACATGTCGTGAACTACTTTTCTTCCAACTGCTGTCAGTCCTCTGAAAATATTTTTTTCATAATCAGAAAAGGTATTATTCATATTAATCAATCAGGTCTGGGGTAAATGAATAATTAAAAAAAAAATTAAAGGTAACTTACTTGAAGGAACAAAACCCTGCTGAGTCGAATGAGTGGCTCAAGACCGCAAACAGCAAAGGCAATGATGCCGAGGGCTGGAATCAATTGAAGCAAAACAGGGTTTCCTTGTAAAGCATCATATGACCTGATTAAATATCTAAAAATAAATAATGTTTCCCTAGAGTAATGTATTAAAGAACAGATAAAGAGAAAGAAGCAACAAGAATAGTACAAAATCAGAACCGGTTAATCCTGGTCCTTCAAATATACAAAATAAAAATATCATAAAATCATCTTGCAGATTTCTTTACACTTTCATATACAAATCAATATGAGTCTTGGTAAGTCCAGTCAATGCCAATTTATATGTATATTCACTCCTAAAAGATAAATTAGAAACAGATCACTTGACAGGTTGACTTTAGTCCAGAACATATGTCAACAAGCTAAATAAATAAAGACAAAAAACAGACGGGGCAGGAGGGCACGTTAACCACCATGCACCTGTATTGGGCACTAGAAGACTGAAACAAGCAGGTGGTTTAAACTAGAGTGAAAAAAAATTGAGCAAGTAATAAAAGAACATATAGTGATTTGCCACAGTATGATATATAATTATGAAGAGTACTAGGGACACACTTTCTAACATATTATGCTGGACATACACTCTCGCTGAGACTCAGTAGTTGAAATTTATTACAAAGTACAAAATCATCAAGAGGTTCACTAAATAAGATTTGGGAGCAAATTTCAACCAATAGGGAAGAGTCTGTAGTTAGATCTCCTCTGATTATACACCTCGGAATCATAACTACAAGCTGATTCATTAACATGAAATTTGTTACAAAAAACATTCATAAGCATGATTGTATATACCTGTGACATTACTAGATGGGCTACCAAAACATCAAGGCAAACAAGTTAAAATAAATTTTACAACAAAAGCCAAAAGGTAAAAAAGTGAGAAACCATACAGGTATGAGCATACATATCCACTGAATTGGAGGAACCTTTCTAAATTAACAATGAGAGAGAAGCCAACCTTGTTAAAATAACACCAGCAGATTTCATGAGAGGAGTTCCACTCCCTCCACCTGGTAGTAAGACAGACCGACATATGAAAACATTACATTTGGAAGGCACGTGCCTTATTGGAGCATGTAGTCTTCTTAAAAGATGGAGTGCCGAAGAGTCTTGCTTCTGTTATTTCCAAAAGAAATATCCCCAGAGATTTAGATAAAATAATACAATCAATGTTAGCACATATAAAAGAAAAACACTAATTGTATGCAAAGTGTAGGGGTGTTCAAAACCAAATTTTGGCCAATGACCCACCCAACCAGTCTCAGCTTATTTGGGCTGGCATTGGGTTCTAAAATTTAAACTTGATATATCTTTTGTCACTCTTTCAAGATGTTTTAGTAAGTACTTGAATGTCACTGAAAGGAAATCCAAAAAAAATTCAATCAACTTTATTTCTGGAATGTGAGAACATAATCAGCTATACAAACTAGGGGTGTCAAAAAGGTGGCTCGACTCGTGCCAATGGGTTAAGGTGTAAAAGATGTCAACTTAGTCAGGCTTGAATTTATAATGGGCTGTGATTCATTTAGACCTGGTCCTGCAGAATGCCTAGAGACTGGTCCGACCTAAACCCATATGGACTGCAGACTACAAGGGTCACGCCGAAAGGGGCTCAGATCAGTTTAGGCCAATTTTTTGTACCCACCTGTTTTGCAATCTTTTCAGGTTAGCCGGTTAGGCATTTTGACACCTCTACTACAAAAATACTCTAAGTTGGCCAAGCTTACTACAGAATTTCTAGACTTGATGTCTTATGCAAAACAAGATAAGTAGATAACATTATCATTAATATAATAATTTATTTGACAGTTCACGTTATAAAAATACCATTTTTTCCATATACAAAAACTTTGGTGTTAGTTATGCATAATATCAAAAGGTGCACATTTTGCCTAAATTTTGGGTCCGGACAGACTCTGTTATTATTAAGTCCAAAAATTTGATCGAATCAGAATATTATTCCAAATTTATTATGCTGGCTCATGTGCAATTGAGCACCCCAGACACAGAGGAATTCAAGCAGGAAAGGATTAAACCATCCATCAAACATAAGCGAAAGAGGGAAGGAGAGGGAGAAGAGACTATGCATGAAAATATTAATTCACAAGAACCATACCAAGCTACCCGGTGAAAGATTTATGGTGACCAAATGTAATCGACCAACCCCCATCCGATTCTGTCAAAATGATGGAAATAAAACTCAGCACTTCTTTAATTTGAAGAGGAAAACTGCAGGGAATTATCAAATTATTGGCGTACATGACGATGAAAACTACAGAATCCAATATTACTGTTGAGCCTAACGTCATGAGACAATGGCGTTGAACCTGAACAGACCATCCTGAGATTCCCGTACAAGTTAATGCAATCAGTTCAAAGTTGAAAACCAGTTCTCCCTTTCAACCCAATGCCTCAGTTCCTCAAAAATGGAATTACCAAAGAATAGAAACGTTTCAAAAGTCGACGGAAAATAAAAATCTGCAATAAAACAGACAATAACATCAGCAAAAAAAAAAAAAAAAAAAAAAAAAAAAAAAAAAAAAAAAAAAAAAAAAAAAAAATATATTTTAAAAAAAAAATCAAAAAAAAAAAAAAAACAAAAACAATCTAAAAAAAAAAAAAAAAAAAAA
>Ga0123340_1000442_pt1 | contig 27162 bp, 17 predicted proteins | sample SirMexnodulemix_FD_89961 | JGI IMG/M metagenome (GOLD analysis project Ga0123340, IMG submission 89961) | Root nodule microbial communities of legume samples collected from Mexico - Siratro Mexico nodule mix | ecosystem: Host-associated > Plants > Roots > Nodule | place: Mexico: Nepantla...
AATATATATATATATATATATAAATCTATTTTATTTTAAATTATTAATATATTTTTAGTTTATTTGATATGATATTTAAAATTGATATAGTTATAATTTTTTATTTTATTTCTTTTTAAAAGAAGTAGAGTTTTCTTTTATAATTGGAATGAGACAAATTTGATAGTAGTTGAATATGGGATAAAGAAATGATTATGAAGTATGGATTTTTATTGACGAGAATAGTGAAAAAGACACTCTTACAGTACCCATTGATAATGGACATATAAAATGAATAATTATTCAGCTGACAACTTTTGTGGTTTTTTTATTTCAACCAATCACATCTAAATAATTTAGACAAATGAAAAGAAGAGATGCCGCATAACTCAGTGTCTATACTAATCACACAAAAAGTCTTTTGCTGTGACGCTTCAACCACTTAGCACTAAATATTCAATTAATCATTAGTACAGCTGAAATATTCCCTCGCTGTAAAAATCCAATAAAAATAATAATTTTTTATTAATGGTGTGAAAGTTAAAACATGACAGAAGAAAAATTGAAATTGTCAAGAATGGGATTCGAACCCATGCCCTTTCGGACCAGTACCTGAAACTGGCGCCTTAGACCAACTCGGCCATCTTGACATTTGTATACTAAGTAGCAAAGTTTTAATTTATAAACATGAATATGTTTTGAATTTTCAAACCCGTCACCTTCTCTTTATCCTATGTTAGTAATTCACCATTATTTTTATTATTTATTTTATGAGAAATAAAAAAATTATAGGACCTATAATAATATTACTCATTTTTTTTGGTATGGATGATGTGTTATTTGTATGATTGATCGATTTGTGATGATTTTTGTCCGCAAAGTTTTAAAAAGGAGAATGAAGAGAGAAAGTAGTGAATTTTTGTGGGAGATTGTTTCATAAATTATTAATTTACACCTATATCGAATAATATTTTTATATTTTTAAAAATAATTATATTTATTTGACTCTTTTTTTGATTTTTTATAATTATTATTGGAAATTAAAAAATTATAATTTTAAATAATAATATTTTAATAGATAATTTATTTTCATTTACTAAAATAATTTTTTAATCAAAAAATTTATATTTTAAAAAATATACCTAGGGAAAAAAATGTACTAATACACTTTTTATTTAAATTTACTGTCTTTTCATTGAATAAAACTATCTCACTTTCCAACCCTCTCTCCAAATCACTCCAAATCAATATCCTCCACAATCCACTCCCTAAACTAAATCTCTATTTTTTTTAATTTTATTTCATTAAAAATAAATAGTATTTTATGTTACCATTTAATCAATATGCACTGTAAGTTTTTTAATTTTTATAATTATTATTTTAAAATTCGTGGTTAAAATAATTTTTAGTTGTTGATGAAGTAAAAAAAGTACTCTAACAATGAATGGAAATTGAAAATTAACGAAGTGAGTATAATTTTTATTTTTGTGTGACAAACTGAAATATTTTTCCTATAATTGTTTATGTACTGCTGTCTCTTCCGTTTAACCAAATAAATGGAGAAAAATGTCTTCAATTGTTTCTTTCTGCCTTATTTCTATTAATTATTACAACTTACGTAGTACATTTATTATTTTACTTTTGTTATCTCTCTTCAATCGAGTTGTGATCCAAACATTTATGTAGGGTCAGGTTTTGTCTTGCTAACTTTCCTTTGCGCCACATACAATTTGATTTGGAATTTGATGGTGAAGTTTGAAATTATTGAAGTGACCCTCTCTATTTCTTTCTAATTTTGTTTGTAATTTTTCATACGCACAGTGCTTTCCGAGTTTGATTTTAGTGCTTTTGCTGTGTCTTCTTTTCTTCTCACGGACACTCCACTCATTATTATGTAGGGCATACGTTAAAAATGGACACCCATTTAAATGGTTAATTAGTGTTTTTATTTAGATTTAGAAATTACGCTTTAGGCTAAATAATTTTTATTTACTCATAGTTTCACAAGAAAATTATCAAACTTTAAAATTGAACAATAGATAACATAGTTAATTCAGTCCATTTTAACACGATTCGTCGTTATTCCGTCAAAGATAGAATAGGACAAATAGACCTGTAGTAAAAATACATTAATTATATAAATATTTTTTATATTTTTAATTGATTAATTGATATTTTTAATTTAATAAATAAAAATAATTATTAATTTTATAGATTAAATTGTTCTATTATAATTAATAATTAAAATTTAATTTATGAGTGTTAATAATTTAGTTAATATATTGTTACATATTTGCATCTTCAAATAAAATAATAAAAATAATTAACTTTTCTAAATTATTTTGATTTTAATTTTTAATTTTGAAAAAGGTGGATTACAAAATTGAGAACACCACTCAAAGTCACCAACCATGAAACAAGGCTACCTTGGTCGGTATCAAATTTCAATTAAAATAGAATTTCTCAATCCTGGCCGATAGCGAGTTGGGGTTTATTTGTTAATATTAAAATATTAAAATAGTATCTTTCACCCCAAATGTGGCACTCATATTTTAGTGAGAGGGCAATCACGGACGTGGAAACTAGGGTTCTCGGCAACCAACTTCTTGTAACTCAATATATATTCTTTTACTGTTAAGTGATTCGATTAAGTTGCGTCTAATCTGCTTTATTTAATTAAAATTAATTTCATAATAAATTTATCAAACTTAAGATTCAATTTAGTTTGATCAACTTATAAATAAATATGTTACTATGACACAGTTAACTTGATGATCAACAAGTTCGGTCGGTTTCAAATATTTTTAAGTTTCTGTTGTAGTTTTTTTTTATTCTAAATTCAATTTTTGGTCTCGTAAGGAGTTATTTTTCTAAGTACTTCAACACTCAAGTCAGTATGAACTCAAGTCAGTATGAACTCAAGTCAATATGAACTCAAGTCAGTATGAGTATCATAGAGTGTATAGGATTAGAATAAATATATCTTATATCTTGAAATTATCTCTCTATTTATAAACTTTTAAATGGGTTTTTGGTGAGTAGGCCAGAAGTCCAACTTATTAAGGGCTTTCAAAGTATTTTTTTTGCATGTTTTGGATGACAATCGCCACATATTTTTTGTCAATAACACGTCATTAGGAAGGTTTCTACTGCCGATCGAGGTGTATGGATATCGACCGACCCATGAAAATATAAGTCGGTCGACTAACGATTCTTTAAAATACAAATACATATTGGAAATGTCGCTAGATTGACATAATCTTTTTTCTAAACTAAACTCATTTATCAATAGAAGGGAAAATACAAGGCTTGACACATAGCCTTCTTAAAACCCTTATCGATCCCTCTAACCCAACATTAGCAAGCTTGACATGTTTCGCCTTTAGACCTTTATTCTCTTTAACGCATATGCTCGAGCTCCTATTCAAGGCGATTGCCCTTTACCTTAACCTCTTTTAATTTATTTTAAGTTCATTGGAGGCTTCTAAACTTGCTTTTAACAACCTCAACCCAACCTCAATATTCTTTGATTTTTCTTGAAATTGAGCAATTTCCAGAGATTTGGTAAAGAGAGTCAAGTCGTACTCGACCTTCTCCTTCAAGATCTTGAATTTTTGCTCTAACTCTTGAGCTTTGACAAAAGATTGAGCATTATCAACAACAACTCCCTTTCGATAATTAATGTTGGTCATACACCTCACTTTCATTAGAGTTTATACAACCTGCATATTCCACTATCTTCAGAAGTTCAACGACATAAGGAACGAAGAAACCACTAGTCCTAGAGGTCCTTACCTAGTTGGCCTTCATATTTATGTGTTATAGGAAATTTGAATTTGGAAAGGTTGAAACATGGTCGACACGAGTTAAGGGCCCTCTTTACTTCTAATAAGCAAGCTAGGTAGGAACTGCATATTATTCTAGGGCAACAATGGTGGCTGAGGAATGCATTGAAAAGAACCTTGAGGAGGCATTTGACCTTAATAGTCTGAGCTCGAATGTTAGCAATGACAACCGTTATTGAGTTGGAGGCGATAGTGAAGCTCCAACGTATTACGTCTGACTCACCCTTGTTCTTTTTGGCAGGCTTATAGGAGTCGGTCAAGAAATCCTTCTCAAGAGTAGGGATACATGCTTTAGCTCAATATTTTCTTTTGTAATCATAATCTTTACTCATGAAATATGCTTGAAGACAACAAAGGTAAGCCAACTGCAAGCTTTCAAATAAAATAGTCAAAAAATGAGAGTCTACCCAAAAAAGAAAAGTGAAATCTCAACAAGAAACACGTTAAGAGATCATCGCTGCTTAGGAGCCTTGGATGGTTCTTTAAGATCTCAATATCTATTCTATCCTTGGCATTAAGAAGATATTCAATCTTTGATTTAAACTTGTAAGGTCTTTGCCAATATAGGAAAGACTGAGGAGTATGATTGAGGTAGATAAATAATCTTTTTGAGATCTTGAGAACATACCGACTTTCAAAATTTTTAAAGAATGAGGTATAAATGGAAAATACATTTTGAACATCTTTCAAAGATACCTAGCCAATTTCAAAACTATATTTTAACTTATAAAAATATATAAATTTATTTATAGTTGGAGATATTTGAAGATAGTGACGTAATGTTTGAAACATCTTCAAGAAGACTTAGCTCTTGAGATGGAGTTAACTGAAACCAGATTCATCGTTATGAACATTTGATATTCAAAGAGAAACAAAAATACATGAAACACCTTGAAGAAAAACTTGATAAAATAGACTTATTATACTTGGTAATTTATGATTGAATAATAGTACGCAAGAACCATGTTAATATATATTTTTATGACCAATTAAAAATCATATTTAGTATGTTTTTTGAATTAGTTATGATTGAGTCGATAAACTTATTATGTTAAGTAACTCATGATTGAATGGTAGTATAAAACCTTTATCTTATAGATGCACATCCTATTTTTCTTTATATTTAAATGGATATTATTTATGATAAAATATGATTTTTTATAATTTATCTACACTTTAACTGGTCTTATATTATAGAGCTTTTACTCAATAAAATTTAAATTTAAATAAATAACCACTTTAAAATTTAAAATTTAAAATTAGATGAATATAAAGATCAACCGGTTTACATATGTGTTTGATGAGTCTTTATAAATTGATTTTGAAAAATGTTGAAGTGAGATGCTTTTATTCTAAAATTAAAGTAGGTTAAAAGCAAAACAACATAATATTGTTTTATCTAATACGAAACTTATCTAATTTTTTTAATTTAATTTTTTTAGTTTAATGAATTCGGCACCATTTTCTGAAAAAGAAAAGGATGGACGTTGAACCCTTTTCACTCTGTGTCCTTTTGGCATTGCCAAAAGACACCAACCACTGTGAAATTAAATTTTAAATTGATGATTGATTATATGCATGTGGAGTGGAGGTAAAGAAATAATCAAAAGTTAATGTCATTACTCATCGATGATGGTGGACCAGAATCATTGACGTCTAGTGTGAGTTTTTATTTATTAATTAAACAAATATAATCATTGTCTAACTACACTAAAATATACTAATAAAGGTAATTTTTTATTTTGTTACTTCTCCTTTTCTTTCTAATTATTTGAGTTTAGTTAAAATGATACATTAACTTTATTCAATACCTAGAGTTAGATCTAGTCATCTAAGATTAATGGGATTTATTCAAAGTTGGTGAGACTATTCTAGTAATGAAGAAAAGAAAAATCCATAATGTATATTAAAAAAACCTTGACGTAATTAGGTTTTACCTAATTCATTCTACATTTTTAAACCGAATACTCTTTTAAAATATCAGACTTGAATACTTATTACATCTTTTACACATTTAAAGTGTCAATTCTTACAATGCTCTTGTAGGGATGGGAATAGATTAGATTTGGATAGGATGTTATAGTAACAGTATTTATACAGTGAATCTATTTATGTGTAAATTCAATTAAATAAATAATCTTAATTTAAAAAATTTATTGCGAAATTTTACTCTCGGAGAGAAGGTGTACTTGGTTTCTTTATGTTATTAATATCATAATTTGTGAGGGAAATTTATTTTAGTGATTATTTTTCATGTTATAGAAGGAGAACAATGTTTCACAAAGAAGACACTAAAATTTTTTGTTTTTCTTTTTTATTGCTTTAGTGCTTGAGAGGTAAATTAAGAGAGGAAATTAGTTTTTCCTTATAATTGTTTTTCCTATTTTCAAGAAAGGGTGTTATTATTTTCTTCTTAGGGTTAGAGAGAGAGTATGTAATTTTCTTTCTTTTAGTAGAATTTCATTATAGCTTATTATTTATTTTATTTCCCTTTTTTGTCTTTTATTTTAGTTGTGAGTTTTTGTGTTATTACTTTGGTATCCAATAGTAGTATTAGAGCTGATTATATTCCGTTACTGAATAATGATGTAGAAAAATTTGAGTATGTTTTATGATTGTAGCTAGTATGATCTTTTACATCAAAAATGAATTATTCTTATTACTAGACATAGAATGTGATAGTGTGAAAGTACATGTTTAGAAAAAATTTTATTAGGAAAGACTTGATATTTAAGTGCATCCATTGGTAACCCATTTTTCTTTTTTAGGAACTTACATGGTGTACTAGTTACAATCTATGGTCATTGTTCTAATATTCATAGCAAGAAGTTCATAAGTTCGTTTCAAAGCCAAGGTAACCAAATATAAGATAGAGAAGTTCAATGAGAATATAATTTGTTGTTGTAGAAACTAAAGATGAAGACAATTTTGAAAAATGACAGTTGTGCATATGCTTGGAGAAATTTACTTTCTCACATATTTACTTATACTCATTTTACCCTTATCATATACTACTCATACTTTTTCCTTTATTCGCGTTTTCTTAGTATAAGAAGTCTTGCTTCTTGCATTAGTTAATAAATTATGCAGAGATATAATCATTGTAGTGATTTTTAATTTAGAATTATTAGTCATCTCTAAGAAACTATTTCGAATTAAAAAACTGTGAATCTGATATACAATTAATCAGATTAAAAATATTAATAGATTTCAAGAGTCATTTAGATATAAATTAAATCTTTGATTTTGTTTTGGAATTAATTTAAGGTCAGATGAAATTATCTTAGTGAAAATGAATAATGCAGAACAAATGTAGACTTACCTGAATGTAGTAAAGAGCATATTAGATGATATAAAATATGATAGACGATTCATCAGTAGAAGATTGTTCAAAATGGCATGCTAGACAAAACCTATAGAACATGATCATACTAAAAGGTCTTCATGAGACGAGCTATATACATGTGTTATATGTTCTTTTGATGAAATACCTATTGGTTGTTTGCAAAGAATTAAGTGTACTAGATGCTATCATATGATGATCCACATCTAATTTCGCTAGATTAGACAATATAAAATATAAGATTTTGATAGATGATTGTCATATCGTAGACTATTTCAAATAGATGGACGAAATTTAACATTTAACAAACCAGACGATTTCAATATACAACAGACTAGATGATATGACATATGATTTTTATAAATGATATGGTCTTCATGTTAGGAAATAGACGAAAAATGACAACATAGAATTTCTTATATTTCCATAGTTACACTCAATTATTCTTAAAACTTGAGTTCTAGTTAAATCTAATATGGAAAGATAAATCATCGTGGAAAATATCTGCTAGACTATTGTCTAATAGTTTATGTATATTTGTAGAGAGCATCTATTAGAGTATCCATATATCTAAAAAAATTTATATTATAAATGATAGTATCTACTATTTTTGGGATGTTATACATATCGTTTAATTGAATCTTCCGCTTCTCAGACAAAGCAAAGAGAAAACATATGTGGCTTACATCTAATCATCAGACAAAGCAATTTCATGGTTTATACTTTGTTGATTAAACACTTAATCAAACCAAACAAATAGTCTATTGAACTTCAATATACCAAGTTTACATAACTAAGGTGTGAAAATGGGTCAAGTGTTAAGTCTCTAATGGAGAATCCTTAATACAGGTCTTCTGGAAGGCTTCAATAGATATTCTATGTGAATATCTTGGATAAGTGGATCTATATGTATGTTTGTATGTGCTTGATGAATATATATGATGGATTGGGTGTGATTATGTATTTTAGTGTTAAGTTGTACAAACTTAGAATTTATGGATTTCTGAGGCATCAGGCAGATGATGAAAGAAAGGGAAGAAATTGTATCTTAGGAGAGCTTCAAAATGAGACTTTTGGAGGAGTACTTTTCGAGTAGCTTCTGATATGCAAACAAGATTGAGTTAATGCAATTGGAATAAGGGAATCTTATTGTCACTGAATATGCTACTCGGTTCAAACACTTAGGTAGATTCTATACCCATTGATGACTAAAGCTTGGAGGTGCAAAAAGTTTAAATATGGACTGAAACCAAAGCTTAAAGAAGCGGTGAAACTAGATCTTAAAGGAGTAAAACCAGACATAAGGATTAGTGAAAACCTTACTTGAGAGCTCAATCTCATAGAGGTGGGAGCTTTAGCTCTCAGTCACGATCCATCATCAAATGCTTTTAGTGTGGTGGACCTCACATGGTAAGGTTTTGTCCTTAGTTAGGTCCAAAAGCTACCTGCACTAGATGCAATAGTCATGCAACCAAGAATTATAGAGTGAAGTTGGGAGAGACCCTTTCTGCTAGAGTGTAGTAGGTATAACAGGGTGTCAATCAGAGGCTTAAGGAAACTGATAGAGTGTTCATCCTTAATGAAGGTGAAGCCTCACAATCTGATAATCTGGTTATAGGTATATGTTCCATATCTAAGGCACAATTATTTATGTTGTTTGATTTTGGGGTAATCCATTCTTTCATATCATATGCTTGTATCAAAATCCTTAAGTTATTAGTTAAAAAGTAAGACATTGAGCTAGTACTCTCTACAACAACAACAAGGGCTATAATAACTTCATTTGTGTGTGCAAAGTATCCAATAGTTGTGGCTAGACTAAGGTATAAGATCAATCTGATATGTTTACCTTCAAAGGATCTAGAGGTCATTTTAGGAATCGATTGATTGTCTACCAACCACATCCTTATAGATTGGACGAGAAGAAGTTAGTTTTTTCCCGAGTCTGAGGAAGCATAGTTCATCTTGGCTTAGCAAATGGAAAATGAGGTATAAATGGGAGCAAAGTATTTCATGTTGTTGGCTTGTACTGAAACTAGAGAAAGAAAAGAAAAGAATATACTTATAGTTGAAGAATTTATGGATGTGTTCCCTAAAGTGGTTTCAGGACTACCATCTAAGAGAAGTATAATTAAGTATGGATTTGATCCCCATAGTGGGTTTGGTATATATTGCTCCATATAGAATGACATTATCTATTTTGGTTGAGTTAAAGAAGCAAGTGGAAAAGTTATTGGAGAAACAATTCATTAGAACTAATATATGACAATCTTGTGTTATTGGTAAAGAAGAAAGATGGTTTCCCTTGTGTATAGACTATAGATAGTTGAACAAGTTAACGATCAAGAACGAATATCCTCTTCCCATGATTGATAATCTGATGGAACAATTGTATGGGATTGCTGTCTTTTCCAAGATAGATATGAGATTAGGTAATCATTAAATATTGATAAAGTGGAAGATATTCCAAAGACAACTTTCATATCAAGGAATAGTCATTACGAGTTTATGGTTAATCGTTTGGAGTGGCCAGTGCTCCAACAATACTCTTGGAATACATGAATCAAATCCTTAAGACCCTTTCTTGACAAGTTTTTAGTGGTATTCATAGATGACATTTGGATTTGCTCACATAATTCGAAGGAACATGCAGATCACCTTAGAATTGTCTTGCATATTTTAAGAGAAAAACAACTTTATGCAAAGTTGTCAAAGCGAGTTTTAGATACTATGGGACATGTTATCTTGACTTAAAGGATATCAATAAATCCTCTTAAAGTGAAAGTTGTTTTATAGTAGAACATTTTAAAAATATTACTATCACGTCACAAGCTTTATCGGTCTAGTGGGGGTACTAAAGGAGGCTTATTGAAGATTTTTCCAATATAATGGCCTCTTTAACTTAGTTGACCATGAAGGTTTATCTTTTGATTGGAAAAAATAGTGTGAAAATGTTGGAAAACAATTTTGGGATTATCCTAAATACAAGGTTAGAGTTATAAAATTTTATTTTGTTAAATCTACATTTGTTTTGTGTAACTAAATGATTTGTTTGATTTTGTGAAAAAAAAAAGTGACAATAAAAAAGTAATCGGGTGCAATTTCTTCAAATGATACATTAAAGAGGTTAGCGATGAAAGCCCAATTTCATTTTCTCTTCAATGTTCAAAAGATTAAAATTTTTCTATCTCATAAAATATAAATAAAATTACACATTTTCATGTCAACTTAAAAATGTCATATACGTGTCACATACATGTGATGTAAATCCTAAATGTCACATATGTGTTATATCTCCCTTCTATTATTGGGTCAGCCAACATCAACACAAAAGACGAAATTGATTTTTGTCTTTTTTATATTGGAAAAAAAATGGTATTAAACTTAAATATTATTATTGTCTCCTCAAACTTTAATTAATTAAGAAACAATTAAGTTTAGAGAATGTGATTAAAAAGCATTAAGGATACTTTTGGAAGAACAACACAAATTGTCGATAGATTTAATGCCAACAATAAAATTAATTAGCTGTCTGAATGAATGTAGATTTGTTGAAAAAATCAGACTAAAAGTATGCAATAGTACGGTCAAACCTAAAGGAATCAGGCTCAGGAGTGAACTTCTGTATCAGTTCTATTAAGTCATTATTTTAGTATGACAGAACTTAACGTGGTACTATTTTTACAGTTCAAAATACCAATTATTTGAAAGACAACCTTTAAAAATGAGCATAAAGGTGTAGTGATGTTTGGAAGAAAAGAACAACAACATAGCAGACAAAAATGACCTTGGTTAGAATTAAATATTGAAATTCCCCACATAGGAAGAACATCAAAGAGTTACAAATTGCAACTAAAAGAGAGTTTATCAGAACCTAATCATATGCTGCCAATCGTAAGATCCAACATGTCTCAAACACTAAGTTGCATAATACAACACCCAATGGACTCAACTTCGATGAAGTCACTGTCCCACAACCCAAAGAACTCCAATTCTTCCACACTCATCAAGTGCTTTGCCAAAAATTCTGGTCCGTCTGCCAAGATCATGGCTTCTGCTACACCTACTGCTGCCCCCATCACCTTTGGATTTAGGAATTTGTTGGAAACATTCACTGTTGATGTGCATAGAGCAGAGAATAGGCAACTGAACGTGCCCTTAATTGCTCCTTTTACCATTGCTACCTCTAGACTGGACAAGGTGGAGAACGTGGCCATAAGAGTTGAGTTGAGCAATGGTGCGGTGGGGTGGGGTGAAGCACCGATTTTGCCTTTTGTTACTGCAGAGGACCAAACCACCGCCATGGCCAAGGCTTCTGAGGCATGCGCCTTCTTGAGGAGATGCCCTGCACTCACTTTGGGTTCCATGCTGGGGGAGATTGGAGGTATTCTTCCCGGGCATCAATTTGCTTCAGTGAGTGAGAATAATCTGTGTTCATGTTTCTCTACTGCTTGTGTTGTTGTTAATCATTCTAATAATCCTCTATTGGTTTTATCACTTGCTGTTTCACCTTTATGCTTTTGAAATGGTGTCTTTGAACCTATTTTTAAGCAAATTCCTTGAGTTTTGAATAACAGTTTTTGTTTTCTATTTGATCACTGAGGACATGAAAGGAGAGTAGCATACTTTGAGAAAATTTGAATATTCCTTTGAGATTGTATTTTGTAATCTTTACTTTCTTGGCTTTTCCCTTGTGTGACATAACATCTATTTCGGACCACTGGTCTCTTTCTTTTCTCTTGCTCTCCTTGATTTTAAGAAAGTATTTTGTTACATCCTTCTTTGCTTAAAATTTGATAGCTTTTTTCTTTTGTGGAGTCTATATTAAGATTATTCAAGAGAAAGAAGGGAAAAGAGTCTTTTCTTAGTCCCCTCTTTGATCGATCGTACCCTCTTTTCAGATTAATGCATTTTCTTTTTACTTTTACCATGAAAGAGAGATAAAGCATAATCTTGCCGTGAAGTGAGGAGAGTGGAAAAAGAATATAGAGTCCAGATGTTAGATCTTTCTATTACTGAGAGTTTTGTACGGCATGCTTGATTTGACAAGGGTGTGAGCATCAGTGAGGTTACACTCAACCAGTATATGCATATAGGGTTCATTTGCCAGGATGAGTAATGGCAGTGATAAATAAGTGAGGTCTTGTGTACGTAGACTTGCATTACATGCATGGATTTTTGTACATCAGATCTGCCATTAAGATCTTTCCTTAATAACAGAAGTTTGAAGATATAAGGAGATCTATAATGGCTTTGCAAATCTAGAAGCACAAAGATAGAAGTAGATTCCTGTATTATAATGCAAAAAATGGGGACAGGTGGCAGAATATTTGAAGCATATATGGGGCTTGATATGGACACTGAGATACACAAGTGCAGGCCTTGTTCATGTTTTTTTCTTTTTTATTTTCTCCTTATACGATTTTATTGCTCTTGAAGGAATAGCCGGTTAATGCAGCTCACTTTCATAGTAAATGTGTTTGTAAAACTTTTTACATTCTCATGGGGGTCCCCTCTCCGATTGAAGGTTAGGGCTGGGGTGGAGATGGCAATAATTGATGCTGCAGCAAATAGTATTCGTGTGCCATTGTGGAGGCTTTTTGGTGGGGCTTCTAATACCATAACCACTGACATAACAGTTAAGTTCTGATTCAATCTCAAACAAAATGCTTATGATGAAAATAATTTTTCAAAAATATGAGAAAAGAAGAAATCTAATCCAGCTTATATTTGCAGATCCCAATTGTTTCTCCAGCTGAAGCATCTGAATTGGCTTCAAAGTACTATAAAGAAGGTTTTAAGACTTTAAAGCTGAAAGTGGGCAAGAATCTGAATGCAGATATAGAAGTTCTCCAAGCTATACGTGTTGCCCACCCCGAGTGTCAGTTTATTCTTGATGCTAATGAAGGGTATAACTCTGAGGAAGCAGTGGAAGTTCTTGAGAAATTACACGGTTAAAAACCACTACATAGTTTAAGTTTTTTCTCCATCCAAATATTGCTAGCACACATGCACTAATATACTCATGAAACTTTGTTGCAATATTTTAGGCATTGAACTTAGATATATTTTGTACTGCAGATATGGGGTTGACTCCTATTCTATTTGAGCAACCAGTTCACAGAGATGATTGGGATGGTCTTCGGTATGTGAGTAGCATAGCAAGAGAGAGATATGGTGTATCTGTTGCTGCTGATGAGAGTTGCAGAAGTATAGTTGATATTTACAAAATTGTGGAAGGGAATGTTGTAGATGTCATTAACATTAAGCTTGCCAAAGTTGGGGTTATGGGTGCCCTTGAAATTATTGAAAAGGCAAAAGCAGCAGGATTAGATTTGATGATTGGTGGTATGGTTGAGACCAGACTTGCTATGGGTTTTGCTGGCCAACTTGCTGCTGGCCTTGGGTGTTTTAAGTATGTATAAGCCATTTTTTCATTCATAAACTTCTATATAAGTTTTGTATACATCACCTTTTAGAGAAATATAAGATGAAAAATTTCTATGTAAATTAAATCATAATTGTATAAGTTGATTTTTCACTTGTAAGAGAATCTTAATTCATTTCATCTTTTTCTTCTCTTAGAAGTGTTTTAGAGAAGTTTTGTCCACCTACTAGTTTATTAATCTAAACTCTTGTAGGTTCATTGACTTAGACACACCACTTCTGCTGTCGGATGATCCAGTTCTTGAAGGCTATGAAGGTACACCTGCCTAATTTTCATATAAATTTTAAGTTTTCTTGTAAATATTGGTTTGAATGATATCTTTGCAATCTGATCACACGTAGTATTTCTCTTGAACAGTTTCAGGTCCCACTTATAAGTTCTCAAACGCTAGGGGACATGGTGGATTTCTTCACTGGGACAACATTGCATTGTAAGTTGTGATTTTCTGGTACAATATGACTAGATAATCGCATAGTTCCTAATATATGTTAGGTGCTCTCTGGTGTAAGTATCATAGGCTAAGAATACTTTAAGGAACTATGCGTTAATGGTCTAGAGTTTGATCTTAGTCATATTCTTCAAATTCAATTGAATTTGTATAGTGGGACTGTGCTAGTCCACCTTACAGGCACAAAAGTGTTCTTGCATCACAGGGCATGCAAGAGACATAAAACCAACTTGTGTCTGCTCAATCTTTCAGAATTTTAAAGCCAAAAGTTCACCATTAATCTCAATTCTTCTGGCCAGAATGAAGAAAATGATGTTTTTCCGAATTTTTTTTATTTTGTACATTCCTATAAAAATTGTGTATATTCCGATTAATCGAATTTGTTCTTTTGAACGCGGAGGGTAGAGTCTTAATCGTACTTATGTGACATGTAATGACTTTTTGTATATGCTACCTTCATTATTGACATGTTTATTAAACTATGCACAGATGATAGAGATGTTTACGCCAACACAAGAATCTGGAAAAGCATAGATGTACAAGTTAATCAGAAGGTTAGAGAACTGCGTAAGAAATGAAGAATAACCACTGATGAGCTTGTGGATGAAAAATAAGATGTGCAACTGTAACAACTATGAGAGTTAAATATTACAATAACAACCATCCATGAAGATTTCTTGTGGAATGAGTAGTTAGTTCCTATCCACAACAACAACTATGTGTAATCGATTCCTCATATGGACATGGAAATACAGTAAATTTTAGAAATTAGACTTAAATTTTGCGCTGTTGATTTCGATAATTTAAACTGAGTGATTTTGATACTTCGATTTTTTGTTTCACCTAATTAAGTTATTCTATCTCCAAAATTAAGAAAATCAGTGGGCGATAAAATTTGCAAAATTCTAAAAGTAGACTTAGATTCGATCGAGTTATTTCACTCCTTCGTTGTTTATCATTCCATTTTATTCAAATTTAACAAAATCAAGTATTAAAATTTCATTTCATGTCACTTCAATCCATAATTTTTCACTAATTCAAACACAGCCTTAACACAAAATAGTATTTATTTATGTCCTTTCGGTTATAAAAAAAAAACAGGTTAAATTGTTGACAAACAACATTAACATTTTGCTTTGTGACTAACGATTTTCTACTAACTTACACATATACTCATAACATACACACGGTTTAAAGGGATTTTCTACATACTGCAAACAAAATATTTATACCTTAAGCGTATATGTGTAAGTCTAAAGAGGGATATTATTAGCCATGTAGACTAAACATTAACGCTGTGTATCAACAAGAGCCATTATTTCACTTATCTAAAACTATAAAGATCAAATAGGTAAATTGTATGGTATGAAAAACATATTTAACCGTAAAAGAATGTATTTTCCTTTTAGTTACTCAATTTGTAAGCATGTAGACAGACCACAAAGATTCACAGGGCATCATCATCTGAGCAGGCCATAAGGTTATGATTGTGAAGGACCTCCTGGCCCCACTAAGGATGTATCAATGAGTTCGGATCCCGGAATGTATAATGTGTAGTATTTAGTATAGTAAATAGTCTATGATACGTTCGGTTTCAAGTTTTAAAGTCCCAAACTACAATTTGGGTAAAATTTTATATGAATTTGTATAGTCCAAAACCATGGTTAGAGAATTCCAATATAAAACATAATACTTTTTGGTTGCACCTAGTTAGATATCATACACCTTACTGAGTTTGGCTTCTCTGAAGCTGTACTTTTAGGCACCTTGCACAATTCTACAACACAGAAACAAATTCGGAATGTCAAGAGGCATGCTGTGTAACTCTGTGTGGCCCATGGATCATTTATTATACCCTATACTCCGCAATTTTAAAGCAAGGAACCCTAAAAATAAATTTCATACTGTTTCTCAATACAACTAGTTCAGATTCACCGGTGTGAAAACTGATAACTACATTAATATCATACGTTCTCTACCGAGTATTCCTCCAATATGGAGCTAACTATGAACATCTTTAAGTCTACAAGACAAGTTTAGGCCAGTAGCTGGCGTAAGCCAGACAGTTAAACATCGTATATCTAAAACTTACTTTAAAACAGTATTTTACACTTACAGTACCATCTCTCCCATCACCAGAATAACATCATGATCATCAGATATAGTGCCAAAATTGGGCCACGTAACGCAGCAAAATCTTAGCATTTCACCCATTTTCTTCTAAATCGCAACATCTGTAAATATTTATCTCTAGAAATTAAAGGGATCTCAACCACTATTGAACCGAAAGGCTTGTACAGTTTGGCTTAATCCCACATATCCTTCCTGTGAACTAGTTTGCCATATTCTAGTTTCTCTCTCGTTTCATTAGGATCCTCAACTTATCTGATAGTTTTTCCTTTGTATAAAACATCTTTTCTTTTTCTTTTCACGTAAGAAATCTCTAAGTTCATTGCTTGATATCGGCTTCATCTTTTGTACTGCTTAGGCATATCACAAAAATCCACAATTAGGCAGTCATCACGCCATCACAACCTCCACAGATGGATAGACTTTTATCAAGTTTGCACTAAGCAATGAACAGAAATTAAGGCTCAATTTTAGCCAAAAGCAGGAATGGCATGTCGTCTTATTCAGTTCATCTATGATAGGTGCCATGTGATTTAAAGAACTGAAAATCCGGGTGATTAACCTGAACAAGCCTTAACCATTTATCGGCGGCCTGCAAGAAGGAACTCACTTGTTGAGTCTCACCAACTCCCTTTTTCATCCAAATCGACCCCTTTAACTTATAGGAAGCCATTGCAAAAGTAGGTATAGAAATCTTTGGTGCAGCATCTATCTCACTAGGATAAACAAGTGTTGGATCATGAGTACGACCACTTCCTGCAAAGTGAAATAAAAAGAATTTTTTTAAAATAAATTAGTCAGTATTTCATCAAAGTGATCAAGCAACAATTATTTTATGTTTCTGGGAGAAAGCACTGTCTTTGCTATAAGTTGATACAACATCAACCTGCAAGTTAAGTATTATTGTACAATAAGTATTATTGTTACCTAGCTCTATAGGGGAACATGTACCGAATATAAAAATCAGGTTTGTTTTTTATTTATCAATTGCACATTTTACGAAATATGAAAAATTCCAAAATTTTCATCCTAAAAATATATTCTTGGAAAATATATAATAATTTCAAATTATTTTGGACACAAAACTATAGTGAAAAAAATACCAATTTCAAAATAGGTATGAAACTGATTTTATAAACATTTAAACTATTATTTTAAGTATGGATTTGGATTTTAAATCCGACCCAATTATTTGGATTTTGATTTTAAATTTGGATCTATAAAAATCCAAATAAACTTTGTACGAAGAATGGACTGTAAAGTTCAGGAAAAATTGGAGGGAATTATCACAAATTGCACAGTATCTAGCGCTCATCATAGAAAAATGACAAAGAAAAATAGATGGTGATCTAAGAAGAAAATTCAATGTGCATAGCATTGAAGCCTATGAAAACAAGTCATTAGTCTAAGTGGTACTGGACTTAGTCCCTTAAACAAGGTCTCAAGTTCGAGAATTATGAGAAAAAAATTGTTTTGTTGGGTAGACCTTGCTCAAGGCGGTCAACTAGGTTTCCTAGAGGAGATTAGCTATAAGCAAAAACTGGTGGATACTCCACACCAATGACATGGCGTATTAAAAAGCTCTATGAACAATCTAGGTATTTTAAATTTGGTTTTGACAAAAAAAAAAAAAGAGAGGACAATCACCTAACTTGTTAATAAGAAGAATTACGATTAACAAATAATCTCTTTCTCTACTACCCCAGCTCATACTTTGTTTGTCAAAGTAACCAATAACATGCCATCCGTCTTAAATTTAGAATGTCTATTTCATTTAAAAAATACACATACTGTAGTTAGGGATTGTTGAAGAGGGAAGAGTGATTAGTTTATCTGTTAGATAAATAGGGGAGAAATAAGGAGAGAAAGATTCATTCACACAATTAGAAAGTTTGTAAGGAAAGAGGAAGCATTTGTTGGAAGATCTGTTCTTCTATTCTTGGATATTTAATGTGTTTGGTTGCTCATCAGCAAAAATGTATGCGCATCATTTCAGTGCATATAATACTAGCTAGCTGTTGCATTACTCGTGCATTTGGACATGAAAATGATAGTACATGAGTTTTTTTTTAACCAATCCAGACATGCACTTAACTGTTCAAGTCCATTGTTAGTTTTTGGAAAATTTTCATTTCTCTTTAATGAGCTTGTAACACATGGGAAAATACAGCAGAATAAGATATTGCATTTACGGTTATGATGTGTGCTGACTGCTGAGCAAATAATTGTTAGGAAGGTGAAAAAAAAATGCAGTTCATTGAATACATGCTAGTGGAGCGGATGCCATCTTTCATATTAGTTGACAAAAATGGAATCATTTGTTTTGTAAATCTTCTGTAAAGTATCATAGGATTGATCCTTCGTTTGAGACAGAAATGATAGCAATAAGTCCTGATTTAGGTGATAACATTTTGCACCACTTTGAGAGACTAAATCAATGACATTTTGCATTGTAAAGGAAATTAAACAATGACAGAGTCTCAAAAATGGGGATTTTTACTCAAAATGCACAGGTACGTTTAATCTAGCACTAACCAAAATGAGTGATGTATAAGTAACACTGAGTGATCAAACATAGGCTTAAGGTTCCATGATTACCTGTCAAGGGTGTATGGAGTTTATGGTATGTTAAAAAGCACGCATCTAAATCTTTTAAAGTGGGACCTGTAGGTATTCGATATATAGGATACCTAGAACATGACATTAAAATATGTTAATGGACAAAAAAAAAACAGTATTACGACATTAGATGAAGTTAATCTTGTGAAAAATGAAGAATGGGAAAGAAGTGATGACACATTAGATTACCATGCCACAGACATCCAACTGTCTGGAAATAAGTCACAGCTTCTCAATGACTTGAGGGCAGGATAATAGCGTGCAAGATCTTGTATCTGTCAAAATATTAGAAAGTATAAGATCCATGGTTCAGATTCTGGGTAAATAAGCCACACATTGACTACAGATCAGTAATTGCCTTATCAGCCAACGGTTCCCGGCTATAAGGAGGATCTTGTTCAAAATACTCAAAAAGCACATCTTGAGGATTCCCAGTTTCACTATCATCACTAGAAAATCCTTCTTGCACTGAACTGCGTTTGTCGTTTATAGATAGTCTGTTCATTTGCAGTGAGACACCACCTGTTAGATATTGACTACTTTGTGTTGGAAACTCACTCCTTTTTCCATATTCATAATCACTACTTCCATCACTACATGAATCTCTGTAGTAATCACCATCACTATCTTCACTGGTGTACCTAATGACATAAGAAATTAAGAAATTCATATCTGATTAGTACAAGCTAAATAACAAAAGTGCACACTCCCATAGCACTTGTAAGTTATAATTAAACAACAAATTACGAAAATAGCAAACTAAATTAAAATTTATTATTACATTGACTGCATAAAAGAAGAAGCAGCCAAAAGGTGAGAGTATAAATAAAAAAATGAAAAACATATCCAATATATTGAGATCCATAATGATTCGTTAATCCACCAAAATTCAAAATCAATTGATAGTGGACGTATTTGGACAAGTTTCTCCGTAAACACTTCTAAAAGAGAAAAATAAAGAGAGAAAAAATGAGCATCTCCATAAGCTAAAAATAGCTTATGCACAAGTTAAAAATAAGAATTTAGAGAAGCTATAAGAGAGTTTATACAAATTAGCTTATGCATCAACTAGTTTTAGCTTATGAAGAAATTAATTTCACTTTTTCTTCATTTTCTCTCGTAGAAGGGTTTATGGAAAAGCTTCTCCAAACAGATCCTATATACAACATCAAAATTGAAAAAATAAACTAACATTTTTAAAATTTAAAATGCGTTGAGCTGTTATCAAACTGGCTCAGATCAGATGGTCCAACCGGTCAGACCAAAACCACTGTTGTTACCAGTTGGAACTACTTTGGAGATTAGATGTGACTAGAATTAAACCAGTCTGAACTGACTGGTTTTCTATCAAACTGGTAAACCAGTGTGTGCATGTCCATTTGGGAAGAGCAAAGAAGAGTTCAAAAATTGATGTCACAAGGGCTCAAAGCTTGTTCTTTTGGATGGGGACAGACACTTGACCACCAGACCAACGAAATATTTGTGAAAACTTAAACAAAGTTTAACTTGTATAAAACGCTTTCAGTAAATACTAATTCATGTAGTACAATTAATGACTTATTGGATCGCCCAATGACCTGGTATTTTGACCAAGTCAATGACTGGTCACGTTCTGATAACACTTGTGTTGAGTAAGGAAGGAAAATGAGGGAATGAAGAGAAGGAAGTGAGATTTGACAAGATATCAGACAGAGACATATCTAACATCTAGATATATCACTCATCTGCAGTATATTTGTTCCATTTATCAAGGTTTCACTTCTACCAATCTCAATATAAAGATATCATTGAGGTAACACAAGTAATCATAATAAATATCGATCAAATAAACACCACATCAAAAATAACAAGAGGATTCTCCATACTTCATAGTCTCAAATACTGTGTTCCAAATTATCACACCTCTCACAAAATTTTATTCACTCTTCCAACTAACAAATATCATATTAAGATAGTAATATTTAAGCCTATTTCAACCCCACAAAACCGACTTGATCAGGTAAGGTTTGCACTATAATTTAGTTATATCTTTAGTCGACGTGGGATCTCCAATATATCCTCTCGCATTAAAGACTGGACTTCTCGAGCATAGGACTAGGAGATAACTCAATAGCAAGTGACACAATAGACCCAACAAACTTAGGTAAGATCTTACACATATTAATATATTATAATTTGGTCATATTTCTAGTCAATGTTGGATCTTCAACGCACCTGCTCATGTTGAAGGCTGGGCATCTCGAGTGTGAAACTAAGAGGGGAATCCAACAAAGGTTGACACGATAAACCCAACAAATTTGAATAAGCTAAACTTTGAATGACTCTAATATGATATTAAGAAAATAGAATTTGTGTCTAACTCAACCTCACAAAATCGGCTGAATAAGATAAAGTTTTCACCCACTTATTTACCATAATTAAGTTATATCTTTAGTCGATGTGAGATCTCTAACACCACCCCTCACAAACATTTTATTCACTCTTACAACTGACAGCCTAATTTTGCAATCAACAATGTCTAAAATAATTAAAATACAAAACAAAACAAGAGATGCTGCAAAAAAAAAAAAACTACATATCAATAAACAAAAACAATGTTTTGTGACTCTCCAACCACTTAACACATTAACTCGTAAATAAATTATTAGAGTAGTGAATAATTTCACACTTAAAGACATCAAATCTAATTCAAAAGTAACTTGCTAATGCTATAAGCCAACAAAAATGCTACATATAAATGACTCCATTACAACAAAAACCTGCATTTCATTAACAGCGTGACATCAAATAATTCACTCAAAAGAAGTGAAGTAAACACAACAAGCACACAAAATATTAGCAAAAGATGTCCTCGTGTGTAATAACTTGAAAATTTTTAAATAAAAATGTAAAGGATCAATGATCATTAAAAAATTGCTGCACACATACAGTCCAGTACCCTCAGCAATTTTGTCCAGATTCTAACAACACAGTCTAAAAGTAAAAGCATGATAGCACTTCATCAAGTGTAACTTCAACAAAATCAGCGCATTAAAGCACCATTCCAGACGCTTCCCTCAAAAGTGGTTTAAAGTAAAATTAGATGTTTTTTTTCTGTAAGTAAAATCCTATAATTATATCATTTTATGCCTTCAATAACATGATCTATACATTAAACCCTCAAGGAAAATCAAGAGTAATGAATAAAATGTTATTTGTTACTCTTTACAAGGAAGGAAACGAGGGAGGATCAAAATTGGTGATTAAATTTGTTCCAAAAATCATTGGAAGAGAAGGGAAAATTAGTAAAGAGTTACAAAACAACAAAGTAAAATTACTATAGTTTATATAAAAAAGCGATGCAGTGCACAAGACAGCCACCAAAGAGAGAAATCACTTCCATGATATGAGCCCACAATTTCCAGGTAATAAGTAACAAGGCAGCAACCTTATCACCATTACATCAAGGATCACCCTTAAAAAAATCAAATGGCTATAAACTAATAGATTTGAACATTCTCTTTACAGAGACAAACCAACTAATTTTAAAAAATAGTTATAAACAAATTTTGATTGAAAACAGAGTAAAAACCAACTAATTTACTACTACGAACAGATAACAACATCATCTTTCTGAATTCTACATTATGAACTCCTGCAGTTTCAATATCTGAGAAGCATGCATGTTTCTGAACTCTACACTTGTATTTCTAATGCATTTACTACTCAAATTTTTACTGCTGCCATTCAACCAGAACCTAGAAAGCATACACATGTTTCCCTACTTTTTATATGGTTGATAATGAGAACTAAGAAATGCTTTCCAATTATTCTATATGCAATGCTTATTGCTTAATGTAATATTTACTTTCAACAAAATTTTGTCGTAAGCTACATAGTGTGCCCTGTTTCAACTTTCATTCTATGTTTTGCTCAGAAAGAGTACAACCAGGTTCAATAATGCGGTGTTGAGGGGTAAAACTGATTTTGGTCCACCGATACTACATGATCTAATGCAGAACCAGAGGGAAATCTGAGCATAAGAAGGGAAAAAAGGAGGTTATGACATAAAAAGTTTAACACGTTGTATCAATTGATTGCACTAACACAGACGCACACACACAAATATAAACAAACAAATTTAACAGAGATGAGTAAAAGAGCAGCATCCATCCATAATTGTACTGTGTTTCCAGTCTTAAAGTTAGCAATTCTTATTATGCACGTGAAATGGTGATACCTAGGCTTTGCACTTGGCTTCTCAGCAGATTGGCCATAGAGTTGAATAGCTGACAAATACGGAACATAATACTGAACAACAGATTCACTTTGATCAAAAACCAAAGGCACTCCAGCTCCATACACACTCCACTCCTTAAAAGATTCCCAGAGATCACTCAGGGAAAAGTAAGACTGATACTCCACATCGCAAAACTTCCAACCTCTCATCGTTGTCTACATCCACAACACAATCAAATTTGAGTTTCTCATAAACCACATAAAATCATAACAAGAATTCCGACAATAACTAAGCATAAAACATTGGTGACAACTGTCTCAACGTCTCACAGGCAAAAATAGAGGCCAAAAAAAGCAAATAAGAAAGTGAATTGAGAAATTAAGATCAACCTTGGAGAAATACTGAGCCGGAACTAACGGCATCGTGGAGTCCAAGAACCTATCGATATTACTAACAGACTCTACAGACGGAGAAAGAGTTGGATTCAATGATTGGCTGAGATTGCTATTGCTATTGCTAGTGCTATTCTCAGAGACATCGTGTTTGCTCTTCAAAGCTAAATCGGCGTTTCCAAGTTCGCCGTTCTTGGCTCTTTGGCCTTGTTTGCGCTGATTCTGGTTCTTCCTCGCCTTCACCGGAATGTAAAAGCGATCCTCGCCGCGAACTCCGCCAAATTGCAGTGCAGTTCCCAGCATTTTCCAATCGTTTTCAGAACAGTGTTGTCCTCCGTTTGCACGCGGAGAAAACGGAGGAAAGTATCGGATGAGAAAATTCGTTATCGCAGAGGATCAACAAAGAAAGAGGGAAGAAAGAGTACCGAATCGGAATCGAAAATAGACGAGGAAGAAAAGAAAGAGGTCGAAAGGAAAGGGTGAAGGCAAAGGGAAGAAGACAATAGAGAGAAGAAAAGAAAAACTTCAACACTCTCTTTTGCAAAGAGAGAGGAACGAGTGCATAGCAAGGTTGGTGGAGATTCTGTCATTTTCGTTTTCCTGGGGCTTTTAACTAATTCATTGAAATTTTGGGGTGTTTGTTGAATTAGTTGGACTTTGTGCAAGAGACTGAAAGAGTCTTCGTTATTATCATCACTAAATATTTTAAATTCGATAAATAAAATAATGACAAATTTTGGACACGTGTCAGCTGCCGGGCCACTCTTGATGACCTTACATTGCTGCTAACTCTTCATTGACTCGTGTTTATTTTTGGCTCAACCTCAATGGATCAATACTACCTACCTCTCAATATAAATATAATAATTTAACTTTATACTGATTGAAAATATTAGATAGGGTTGCATTATTTTTTTATTTCATGTAAAAAATTTATATTTTATAAATTTTCTGTAATCATATTTATTGAAATGATATTCAAGTTTAAATATAATGATATTTGTGAAATTAAATATAATTTAGTTAAGATTTATTTATTTTTAAGTTTCTTAAATATAATTGTTTTGTATCTTTAAATACTGAGGAAATAATGGATCATAGCCCTTTTTCTAAACAAATCACTTTATTTTCAAAAGTTAACTCTAGATAATTTTCTTTATCAGTTAAAAAATTGAAAGTAAGAAAAGATATATATTTTTTTAGAATTCTTTCTCCTATTCGCATTTAATAATTATTTAATCTTTATTTTTAATTAAATTTCAGTTGTTCTACCCCTAAAGTTTAAGCAAGTCTTTAAATTTGTAATGCATTTTAAATATGTATATTAATTTTTCATTTTAAGGAGCTTTGGGTAGGAGAAAAAATTGTTTTATGTCCGACAGTCATAAATCTTGGACAAGTGTGATTTCTAGAAATGATTAAAATTTATTTATTTGATGAAAAGTATTTTTGAAAATATTTATCAAAGATTTTTGAAAAATCAAAACGTAACGTGTTATTTTAATCAAAATTTTTAATTTTTTTATCACATTAAATAATTTAAAAAAAGTAAAATAGCATATTCTTCAATGAAATTTTATTTTAACTTTGGAAAATTATTTTTCCCTCGTCCCATGGAAATATTGTTGTGAAAAAATTATCCAAATATAATTTCTAAATAACCTTGGTTTATAAGAATGTAAAATCAATCAAAGATTAGAAAAAAAACATATATATCTAACTTTAAATACTAGAAAATGGAAAAGCCATTGTATATCTTTAAGAGGACAAATAAACTCATATATGTCTTATTATTTTTTTTATTTTAGTGTTTAATGTTGAGATTGTTTAGATTAAACCTTATATATAATTAAAGTGTTTAGTAAAATGTGGTTTTGTATTTAAATATTCACTATTTAGTTAAAAGTGAATATGTGTTCAAAGAATAATCAATATTGAGGTTATAATTCAAATAATATTTTATTTAGTCAAAAGTGACTCAAGTACAAAAAATATTCATATTGTATCTTACAATATTAGTATGCTGGTGGAACTTGATTGTGTGAATTAAAAATTGTACATAATTTGAGTTTTCAGACAAATTAGTATAAAAAAGCATCTAGTGCAAATCTCTCTTACCATTATCTCTTTGAATTATTATTATTTTATTAATCTATAACTAAATGAAGGAGAGTTGTGCTTAAATGAGTTTTGAGAATATTTTTAACAATATGTCGATTAACTTGAAATTGACGATCTTCATTAAATGTTACTCTTATGAAAAACTACTTGATTGTGTGCTTGTGAAGTTAAAACTTCATTTGACCTTGTTTATTAGACGTTGACCTGTGAAGATTAGCAAAAAAGTTTCAAATACATCAACACTCCTTTCTTGTGTATTTTGCCTATTTTCCATAGTTTGTATTTGAGATCAACCTTTAAAGGGTTGAGTGTTTTACAACAACCAGAAGAAATTGACGGGTATAAAAGGACACCTCGTCACCAAGAGAGCATTCCTCAAAAGGTCACTTACATGACTTAGGGAAGACCACCCTTATTGGAAGCGTCACATGGAGAGATGTACATGAAGTCCACACATTATCAATTATAAACCATCATCACAAAAGGTGATGTCATCATTAAAGCTCCAGAGGTAGACTAGATGTAAGATGAGTTCAATCAAGTGTAGTTGAATAACAAAGCAAGTTATACTTTAATTTGTGAATTATCTAAAAATGAATATAAAAAGGTTTGTAAGCTAAAAACCTCCCAGAACATTTGGGATTCCTTTAAAATCAATTATGAAGGAAACAAGGATGTCTAGTTGAGAAAACGTATCACCCTCACATGCCAATATGAGTATTTCACCATGAATGATGGTGAGAGAATAGATGACATGTTTGTATGCATATTCTTCTAAATGGATTTGAAGTAATAGGACAAAACTTATCTAAAGCTTAAATCAAATTAAAGTTGTTGGATAACATGGCAAAGGTTTGGGCACCTAAGACCATTGTTGTCCAAGAGGCACAGATCTGAAGAAACTCACATTGATAAGCTTTTAGGAATCTTGAGAGTGCATGAGATCATCTCTAGAATCATAAACAAAAAAAGACATGAACATCATCTTTTAAATTGGATAGATTTTATAGATAATACCTGACTAAACAATGTGATTGTTTATGTCGTACTATTAGTTTTGTTGAATTTGTACAAGTAAAGTTTTATCAGTCATCACATTCAATATTCGTGCCACAAAAAAAAAAAACAACATACCTAAAAGAACATTATCTATACATTGCTTTGGTGGAAGTTGAATTAGACATATACTCACTTAATAAGATAGTACAATAACTGAGTAAAATAAATTATTTTATATTTTTTATTCAATTTTAGTTTTATATTTATCTTTTAGAATTATTGTTATCCATAAGTAAATAAAAATCAATATGGACTATTTGAACTCGTGCAACTTTATTAAAATGAATCACTAAAATTAATTATCAAATATCACATAAGTTAAGAATTGACTTTGATTTAGTTGGTTAGATAAAAATTGATTTTTACTCGAAATTTTTTAACTTTGAATTTAATTTATTGCAAATGATTTGATTTAACTTGTTAATTAAATTTCATTTAAATTATATTTATTTTACATATTATTGCTTATTTATTTTATAAAAAATATTAATTAAAAATGATTATGTAAAATTAGTAATATATATATATATATATATATATATATATAATTAAAATATAA
>Ga0123340_1000443_pt1 | contig 27161 bp, 9 predicted proteins | sample SirMexnodulemix_FD_89961 | JGI IMG/M metagenome (GOLD analysis project Ga0123340, IMG submission 89961) | Root nodule microbial communities of legume samples collected from Mexico - Siratro Mexico nodule mix | ecosystem: Host-associated > Plants > Roots > Nodule | place: Mexico: Nepantla...
AAATTGAAAAAAAAAAAAGAGCCTTAAGAGAATTCTGTATAAACTAAAGGCAACAAGGAAATAATTTGATCAAATTGAAGAAGAAAATGTTAGAATTAGTTTCGATAAAACTAAATTTAAATTTAAAATTTAAACTATATCATAAAAGAAGTTAAAACTAAAATTAAATTCTTAATAGTAAAACTAGGGTAAGACACGACTACTCAGTAAGTAAGAAAAACACACTGTCCTGGATAATTTATTCCTCCTCAATAAAAATTCAGTACTTATAGTATATAATTATGAATTTGATATATTCTTTTAATAAATACCAAACCAACCATTAAATTAATAAAATTTAACATTACACACTATTCCTAAATATGCATAAAATATACCTGACAAAAATATAATTTATTCAATATTTAGTAAAAGTCAATGGACTTTTTCATTATGTTAATACTAATTATCATTGATTGAACTGTTTAAAATTTATATATGATATACACTAATAGGAAAATAGATGTTTTATAATGTTAGACTAAATTAGCTCATAAAATTGATAAATAATAAAATAAATTATAAATTATCAATCAATTTAAAACACACACCCTTTAAAACATAAACTCACATACAAAAAAGTTAGGGAGAGAATTTCATTAATTTGTGGTATAGATATAAATTATTTATTTCCCTAAAGAATAAATTACAAATTATAAATTATAAAATAAAAATAAAAATTATCAATCAATTTAAAACACACACCCTTTAAAACATAAACTCTCATAATGAATATAAGAAATAGAATTTCAATAATTAGTGGTGTATATATATATAAACTATTTATTTTTCTAAAGACATGGCATTAGTTTCATTATTTAGCTGAATGTAGACCTCAAAGAGATGCTATGAATATTGCCATATTGGGGCTTTTATCTGGGCTGGGTAGCGGGCTCACAGTGATGAAACTGCACTTTGCAAACACAACACAATGAGGAACTTGAACAAAGGCAGTTACACTTATGCTCAATTCACACACCTTTTCCTCTCCCAACGCAATCCTCACCCTATTCCCACTGCCACCGCATCAATCCTAGTCAACTCTCCTTCTAACTTCTATTCTTGAAATTCCATTATTAGCCCTCTCCGACCACCACCGTCGTCACCTCCGTCCTCCGCCACTCTTCTACTTCCAGGTTCTCTCTCGCTCAGCCCTGGTTTTCTCTCCTCTTTACTCACTTCGTGTAATGCTTAAGCAGTTTCACTCTTCGTGCGAGCCAATCTTAACAATCTGGTTAACTTTGTTTTGATTTATTAGTCGTTAATTTTGCTAAATCAAAATTCGTTTCCTTCTCGTAGAGCTTCCTCCTGCACTCGCATCTCCGCATCTCATCTCCAGTGTTCGGTCTCTGCTGCTTAGTTGCTCCGTCGAGGTTCGTTCTTATAAATGCATCTTCCATTCTCCTTTGAGTAAACGCATTTCAATTGAGGTTAATTGTGTATCGATTTAGTTTATTTTGGCATGTGGTGTTGTCCTTTTCTTTGTTCTGTCATTCTGTGGTTGGTTGGTTTAGGTTAGGTATCTCGTTGAGAAACAAATTTCAATCCCTAACTATCATATTTTATTATCCTTTGCTCATTTTGTTTTCACTGCTGCCAACCTGAGGCTTTTTTTCTGCTGTTAATATAATCCAAGGCATGCATTGGCCACTCTTGTAAAAGTTATAGCTATTTTTGTTTTGTTTGTGTGTACTACGTGGCAATGTTATCAGAAAAGTATTTGTTGTTACTTTAGCATGAATTTGTTGTTACTAAAATTGAAACTGGATTTTATTGATTTTAAGTCTGCTCCAAAAACCCCAGGATACAATTAAATTTAATTTTAAGATCTGTTCTAAGTAAGAGAGGTTCTTGGTGCTTGAGTATAAAACTTTGGATCAGGGGAGCCCAAAGGCTAGGATCCATAACCAATATCAGCGAGGATTAATAGTTTGATTTTAAGTCATCTACCAATGAGAATCCCTTCATTCAAACTCAAGTTGTGCAATTGTCATGGATGCATGGATGGTACACAAGGTATCATCCTCTGTTGGCAGCTCAAAAGAGTTTATTAACTAATGTAACTAATTGAGTTTTAAGAGAATTGAATCATTTTCCTTATGGAATTGCTTCCAAAGATGGTCTATAACAAGTGGTCAATAATAGCATGAGAGCACTTGAAAAGGGAGGGCGGAGGGAATATTTGTTTGTGTTGGATAACCAATACCTGTGAACTTGAAAGGTTATTTGGATGGATGGATGGGATGAATTAATGGAAGGTTAGAGAGTGGAACATGATATAATAAATCATTTAATATCTTATGCCTATAGGGATAGTATTTATATCTTTAGGGATTTAAATCATATGTACCAAATTTATTACATATGTATTCAAGTTGAAGACCTCTCAGCGACTTTATGCTTGTTCAATATATTGATTTCAGAATGCGAATTATAGCATCCCAACGACCTTCACAAGGGGAGTTAAGAAAGAGACTCACCACACTAATTGACTTGGCAAGAGTTCGATGTTAGGATCCATAGGGGTGTCTATTAGCTTAACATTCACAACCCATTTTATCTCCCAAAATATCCATATCTACTTCCTCTTACACTTCAAAATGCCATTTTTGGACCATTCCATCTTTATCCCAAGTAGTAATGAAGTTTGATAAGATCTCGTCTGAAAATAATGGAAAAGATGTTGCTCAAGGTGTGTGATTTCTTGGTGGTCACTACATGAAATAACATGTTTTGTGAAGCTTAATAGTGATAGAAAACGGAGTGATCAACCTCTCTATGAGTTATACCAATGTAGTGAACTATAGTTTTTCAGCTTTATCTGTTCTGTAAAGGAGGATGCCATCTCCCTTTTTTGTTTGTTATTTTCTTTCTACTAAAATATCTGGCCCGTGTATCTGCATTTCATCATGTTATCTTATTTTATTGAGTTAAGAATTTGATGCTTATATTTATTTTAATTTTATATTATTAACAAGCATGTTGGGTGAGTGATTTGTTTGTAAGCAACAGTTGAAATGAATAACAGTTGGAATCAATGTTGTTAAACTTGAGGATTGGAATAGGGTTAAAAAATTCTAACCCAAGGAGTGTAACTTGACTTGTAAGAGTTATGGTATACGAAAAACTATATTTATAGACCTTGAGATGTATTAAAATTAATATAGACAAGAAAAATAACTCATAATAAGTCACAAATAGTAAACAACACAAAACACTCTCCAAGTCTAGCAACATGACTTGAACCACTTTCTGCTGATGCCATTTTTTCTTTCAAATTCTAAACAGAATAGAACACTCTCTAAGTTTAACATAACAACAAGAACAAAAAGAAGTATTAAGAAAAAAAAGTTGTAGAACAAAACAGAGTCGGAGATGAAGGTGGTGAAGGCAGTGCTGTTGATGTTGATATAAGAGTCAGAGATGGTGAAACGATGGCCATGAGTGTTGCAATGGCTGACGACAGTGAAGCGAGCATCAGCGAACATAAATGTTAGTGCTGCGATGATCAATGATGACAATAGCAATGGGATTGTCATCGTTGATGAGAGCGCTATCAGGAGTTGTTTGGTTCTGTTATAATTTGCGAATGGGAACCCTAGGGTAAAAGGGCCATCCTTATGAGTTGTTTTATTTTGGGTTGGATTTTTTAGCAAACTAAAGGACTTTTTAAACTTGAACCCTAGCTACTCAAATGGATTGACATGGTGCACAATCCACCAATTCCACGAGCACGACACGATCCCACTATGATCTACCATGTGTGTCAGCTTGCTGTGTCTCCCTTACTCACAGGATCGTATGTAAGAGTATATGAGTATACTTATGATTTTGACAACATCGGTTGAAATATTGAATTTTCATTTTTAATTATTAGTTTAACCAAAAAAAATATATTTAAGGAAAGTTAACAAATATAATTTGATTGAAGATAATTTTGGGGGTATTAGAGCTTTCTTGTGAGAAGAAAGAAACAAATATTTCTTAAGAGTAATTTTGGAAAAAAGTTGTGTACACGAAAAGGGATTATCACCTTTATTAATTGTTGTAAATAAAAACATTGATTAAAGAGCTAAATTTCTTAAATTCTTAAGAAGTTTACAGGATAAGTTCGAACCAGGGTGAGATTTAATTGAAAATAGGGTCTCTACATGTTCAAAGGTTCTTGTTAATATTTGTTTGTTAAATGAACAAAAGATACAAATGTTCAAAAGTACAAAGAAAAGAAAATACTAGCCAACAAAGTTCTTTAATGTAGATAAATAATTCTACGTGAAACATAAAATTTTAAACTACAAGAACGTTATGTTAATTAAGTAAATATTTGCATAGGGGAATGGTAAATGAATTGCGTACTTTTACCAATATAAAAAGATGGAAAAAACTAGTTTGACAACAGCATAAAAGTTATGGCCCTTTGACAACTGTGACGTGGCAGGCCTTTATTACGTGCAGAGGGCAAAGTTGTATTTTTCTATTGTGCGTGATGAAGTCAAACTAGAATATTTTTCAAACCAGACCTTTATCCTTTTCACCCTCCACAACAGTAAACCCTAAGAACCAAACCTTTACCCTTTTCACCCAACACAGACTAAGATATGTTCACACACAAACAATTAAGAAAAAGGATAACAAGCAAGGGAATCCCTAACCGTAAACGGAGAACAACCAAGGAAAAACCAAGATCACGCCGCTACCCAACATGGAAACCGCCCACGAACCACCTCACCTCACTGCAAATCAAAACACACCATTGCTCCACCGGAGAACTGCGACCCAGCGACCAACCATCGGTCCAAAACATCACCAAAATCCGTCTTCAAAGCACAGACAAATAACCTACATTCATCTTCATTTCACATTAAACACTCCTAAACCCTAATAAAAAAATTGATTTTTTAACACACTCAGCACCTCCAATTAAAAAAATATTTTCATTGCCAACTCACCGCCATATAAAGTTGTCAAGTGGTTGGCATGCCACGTAGCGGTGTTAAACCATCAGAACTCTAAAAAAATATTCTAGAAGACTTGACAAGACTTTCCCATCATATAAACCCTATTGGAAACAACCCTTCTATCCTCCCTAGCAGCCGCCACCCTTTTTTCTATCGGTGCCAAACGACGCCGATAGATACTTTGATGAAATCAGATTTGTCGTTCGGGTCAATATTCAACCTTTGGTGATTACCAATTTGCTCTGGTCACTATTTTTCATGATTGAATTTTTGAATCTTCCTATGGTTAGAATTTTGTGACCTAGATTATGGTTTTATTGAGGGTATAAAATTTGGAGATGCTGTAAATATTTTGTTTATTGTTTGTCTTCCTTTTTTTTTTAAAGCAAAAGAACATTTTGCATAATCTTCTTGGTTTGGAAACTCTTGAGATGACATCAATGTCTTCGACAGATTGGTTAAGGGATTAATTGCAAGATGTTGTATTTCTATTCGATTCCGTTTTGAGATCTTGTTTAACTTATATATCCCATAGTGGAGATATTGCTGGATGACCTAGATGAACATTATTGATGACAAATTACATTTTTGGTTCAGTATCCGTAAAGTCTAATTGTTGTGGGTATTAAATATTATCTCTTCAGTGATTTGCTCAAATTTGTAATAAAATTACGAAAATTTAGACAGGTAACAGAGTTTTTTTGAATAAATGCTAAATATCTTGAGCACATATTTATGATTGCTGATTTGTACTAGGTGTTGTAATGGTTCCACATAAATTTGTCAACATTAGTTTGAATATATTTTTATGTATTTTTTCTCAAGTAATTGAATGGAGTTTTCCTTTTGGATCTCTGGTTACATTAATAGATGTTGGACCTGGATACAGGAGAACAAACCACCCCCCTCCCCCCTCTTATTATTTTACTTTTATAAAAACAGGTATAACTTTGAAGGTGAGTTTGTGATGTTAAATTTGTCTTATTGGTGAATAGCTTGATGCTCTGTAATTCTGTGCACTGAAGGTCAATCTCAAATTCAGAACATGTAGTGCACATATGTGTTGCCTTCTGGAAAGGAAGCTAAATCTGCTTTGATGACTAAACAAGATGCAAGAACGAAAAATAGTTAAAATTCTTGTGCTTCATCAATACATTTTTTCTTATGAATGGGTGCAAGAAATGTTTTCCGTCAAGCCTATGGCTCTTCCTTGTGTTGTTGACATGAACTGAACTTCTATTCGAAATTGTAAAATAGTCTATTATCTAAGGCTTAGAAGTCATCCACTTGCATATTAGTTATTTGAGCTATGTACGTGTCTTATATGTTTTTGTTGTATCTCGGTAGTGACATAATGTTTGTTTTTTCAGTCTTATCGATTCTCAGAAATGAGGATTGCCAAGGAAGAATCATCAAGCAGTGCTGCACAGGCAAGTGTTTAACACTTAATTATAACTTGGATCCATGAGACTCTCCAACCCCTTTTATCTTTCTCAACGGCTGGAGTGTGAATATCTTTTATTTATTAACTTGAACAGGCAATAAGCTTGATATCAGCAGTGAAGGAATTGCAAGGGGTTACTGCTCTGGATCTCAATAAATTATTGAGAGACTCTGAAAATTTCACTATTCAGTACCTTACTGAAAGAGGATCAGTGCTGAAGGTTGTTTCATACTCAGCTTCATAATGCTATTTGATATTTTGTTTTATCAGATTGTTACTTTTTGCAACATGTACAGATTGATATGGAAAAGCTTGCGGGATCTCTTCCGTTGCACCTTAGTACCCTGCTGATGTCAGCTGTTAGAAATGAAGCCTTGTTCAGATACTTGTTACGTGGCATTCGACTCTTGCATTCCTTGTGTGATTTAGCCTCCCGAAATTCTAAATTCGAGCAGGTTAATATTAATAATTCCTGTTTACATCTATCATATTCCGCTCATCATGTAATTTGTATTTTCGTTGTGTGGCAAAGACACGCTATTTGAATGCTGAAGAATGATATTTATTAAAATTCCTCTTTAGTTTGAACATCATTGGTCGGACTCTGAATAATGCTTTTTTTGTTTAAAAATTAAGGGGTGAGGTAGGTAGGAATTTTTTTCCTGCATGGAACATTTACTTTTTATTACATTAATTTCTTTACAGTTCACATCATACTAATATGGGGTCATTGTTTGTCAAAGAAATATAAGTATTGTAGAGTTTTTGTGGAGTTGTCTTCATGATCCTGCAGACTTTGTTAAATGTGTGTGTATTGCTTTTTTAAAATTATAGTGATGCTATGGTTCTGATTTCTGTATTGGAATATGATTTCAGATTTTGCTAGATGATGTGAAAATTATGGAACAGCTGACTGACATGGTTTTCTACATGCTAATTGTTCTTGGTGGATACAGAAAGGTTTTTAATTGTCTGGTTCTTTACAGTATGGTCTTTCCTGTCGTGTTTCTATATTGAGATTAACTCATGTTGCAGGAATACCATGCTTTTAGTTATATGCACCTTTTGCATTCAACTCTTGTTGCATGCAATTTACATCTATTTACTGGGTTTATATCAACACAATGGCAAGATATTGTTCATGTTTTGCTTGCGCACCCCAAGGTACAAGTTCACTTGCCCTATGTTTTAGACACTTGATTCAGAAACAGTATCCTGTTAGTGTCCATTTGTTGAATTTGTTAAAAACAAGCTTATTATATTGTCACCACTATTTTAAATCTCTTTTTCTTAAATTACACTTTTCTATCAAAATTTCTATTTTTCTCTCAACTTAAAATATGAAAACGGACACACATACAAGTTTAAGTAACATTTCTTTTAATCCAATTTTTGCATGCATTTAGAATTTCTTTCCAGTCAGATAATATCTTCTTTTGCGCCTAACCTCTGTCTCAAACCAATTTTCCCCAAAAGCTTAAAGTTTGAGGTGAAAGCATATGAATGGTTTTATTACATCTAGTAAATACATCTGTTAAACTATGTTATTTTGTTTATTTTCTGACAGTACATTTTGGTTCTATGGCTAATCATGAATTGTATGACAGGTTGACATATTTATGGATGCAGCTTTTGGATCAGTTCGCATGGTTGTTAGTTTTCTTGAGAATACACTGGTAGCATATCAAGAAGATGTTTCTGTGGAATCAAATCTTACTGCAGAACAAATAGTTTATTATCTCTGCCAGCAGTGTGAAGCTTCTCTGCAGTTTCTTCAGTCACTTTGCCAACAAAAATTGTTTAAGGAGCGCCTGCTCAAGAATAAGGTTTGATTGGAGACAAGGAACCTAGTTGCATCCTCTGTCTCTCTGGTCATTATATAATTTATTAAAATTGGGTAGCTCCTTAAACAAATCCAGTCAAATTCCTTAAAATAAGGTTATGTGAATATACCTTGTTTCTAAAAAGGAAAACGTCACCACATGTTCACATCTTTTTACTCTCCTTCAAAACGACCATTTTCTCTCCCCCTTAATTGGAAATAACCAAAAACAGAGCAGCGCGTCAATTTTGGACACTTTTACTCATTATTGTGCTTGGCTAGCACATGTTGTCAAGTCTCTATGTCTATTTACATGGTGCTTGGCACTTGGTTTTGTTTTCTGAGTTGGTTGTTGGTTTTTCCTTTTTAAGGAGGGTTTTTAGTATTTTTTTGTACCACTTTTTCCTTCTATTTTTTTCCACTTCCCCAGACAAAGTATTGTTAGATGTTCTCCTCTGTCCGAGCAGCTTTACCTTGCTCTAGCATCACAACCAAATTTTTTTGAATGTGATATAACATGAGTTTTTCTTGTTTGATGTTATAACCCTTGACCCATCCTTTGATAATAATAGACAGGTTTCTAAAACGGAATAGTGACCTACCTCTGTAATGTTTTGCATGGGCTTATGTGCGACTAGATTTAATGGAATATTCTTCATACTTTTTTTTTCGTCAAATATCACACTATTATGCATGTAATTTGCTTCGCCAATTCACCTTTTTGATCGAACCTGGATAGACATTGAGGATCCTATGGACAATAAGCTTTCCTAGAATGGTGAAAATCGAGGATTAGAGTCCAAATTTCTGATTTAGAAGTTTTAATGCTTGTCCTATAAAAGCAATAATGTTCTCATTTCCGTTTGTAATATTTATAAACAGCCCTTCTTTTATGTCCATATTATCTAATAAGTATAATCTATTGTTCTCCTTATATCTTGAATACTTTTAGGTTCCAGAATTCTTTCATAAAATGCTTTGAATTGTATGTTCCAAAATTGCATGCTTTTTGTTAATCTGCGTTAGAGTTGGCTAATCTACCAACTCTTAGTTAATGTGTTTTGGCATTAACGATAGATATTGTTAGAGGGAGAAGTAAGAGTTTTAGGTGTTGGAAATTCCACTTAACAAACTGGATACTTTCAACATAGTAAGTAGCGAAGATGCTTAAGATAATTGCATTGATTTGGTTCATTGATGAGCTGTTGTGCTCTATACGTACATATAACTGCAGGAGCTCATGTGTTTTTACGTACAGGAATTATGTGAAAAGGGAAGCATTCTTTTTCTGGCTCGATCCATCTTGAAGTTACACATTCAGCCATCTTTTCCGTCTAGGGTCATGGCGGCTATTTCTAGGCTAAAGGCTAAAATACTATCTATTGTGAGTTCAATGGCAATTTGCTATAAGTCCCTGGATTTAACTTTAATGTTGAGAAAAGCCTCAATTTGATTTTTTGAAGTTATGTGTGTCATCACATTAGTCATCCAAGATTATTTGACTACAAATTAGTCTATCAAAGATTCTTTTTGTTTCCACATTAGTCCTCACAAGATTTTGCTTGGAAATTAGTTTCTAAAAGATAATTTATCACCAAATTAGTCCTTCAGATTCTTTTTGTCACCACTTTAGTCCTTAAGAAACAAAAACGATGACGTTGTAGATTTTTAAGACTACTACTTTAGTGATGGTTAAATCTTTGAGGGATAAATAGGTTGACAAAATATTTGGAGGACTAATATAGTCATTATTTAAATATTTGAGGAATTAATTTGGTGAGATAAAAAGTTAAAGGACTAACTAGGTGGCACATCTAACTTTGGAGGACCAAGTAGAGGACTTTTCTAATGTACTTTATAATTTATGCATATTATTAACAACACCATCATTGCTTTCTTTACTCAGCTGCTGAGTTTGTGTGAAGCAGAAAGCATTTCTTATCTTGATGAAGTAGCCAGCTCAGCACGAAGTTTAGATTTGGCTAAATCTGTTGCGTTAGAGGTTAGGTTTCTGCTGTTGGCTTTTATTGTAAACTATTGAACACAAGGGTGCAGTTTTAGTAAGATTTTTTCTGATAACTGATGAAAATTGTTGCCAACTTTTTCTGCCACTTCCTGTCATTTCGTTATAAACTGGGTTTCGATTTCGGAGTACTAAACATATGTGGATTATTGAGTAATGTACAAATCTTTTATGGTCTGCAGTATGCATCAGTGCCACTAAGCATGGCAATGTCTTTATTCCTTGCTATCAATGTAGGTTTTTGACTTGTTAAAGAAAGCTTTTGGAAGAGATCCTGGGCATCTCACTGTTGACAGAAGTCACCCAATGGGGTTTGTACAGCTCAATGCAATGCGTCTAGCTGACATCTTCTCTGATGATTCAAATTTTCGATCTTACATGATAATTTGTTTTGTAAGTGTATCCATTTTATTAGAGTTAACATGTTTTAGTATCATTGACTGCATACACATCCAATGTGCTGTAAACATAGTGTTAGGTGGTATAAGCATCATTCTGTTTTGTTTGTAAAACTAATCTAAATTTAATTCAAGACGAGATATTTCCCACCTCTTGTCTTATCTTTCATTTTTAACGACTGCTTTATAATATTTTCCTTGATTTATTAGATATACAATCAGCGATAGGAAATTTGATTGTTTCCTTTGCATGTTATTCCAGACTAAAGTTCTGACAGCAATAATTTCCCTCTCCCATGGAGATTTTTTATCCTGTTGGTGTTCATCTAATCTGTCAGAGATGGAGGAAGATGCTAGTCTTGAATATGATATATTTGCTGCAGTTGGATGGATTTTAGATAATACTTCACCAGATGTAAGAAATGCTACGAACTTGGAATTCAACCTAGTCCCTAACAACATGCCTAAGGCTTCTTATGCACATCATAGGACATCATTGTTTGTCAAGTTCTTTGCAAACCTTCATTGTTTTGTTCCCAACATATGCGAAGGTTGGTTCTTAGTCAGTATTCCCAAATATTCTGAGCCAAATCTGATTGTTTTACAGGTATATGTATTTCCACATTTCATTTATCCTTTTCTTTTTTTCTCGTAATTTTAATCCCCAGAGCAGGAGAGGAACCTTTTTGTTCTCAAGGTCATGGAGTGCTTGCAAATGGATCTTTCTAACTTGCTGCCTGGATTTTCTTTTGCTTCTGATGCTCCTAAAGCTGCCATTGCTAGCAAAAACCTCCGTAATAATCATTCTCAATTTTTTTTTTTTTTCGGAACTATGAGGAATATATGGTTATTTTCTTACAAGTAATAACTTTTTGTAGGCTCATTGTTAAGTCATGCAGAATCTTTGATTCCAAACTTCTTAAATGTGGAGGATGTGCAACTTTTAAGGTTATATTACCTTCTTTTAGATTTTGTTGTAGCACTATATACTTTGACTTTAGCATGACAGATTTTAAACGTTTTAAACGCTTGTTTCAGCGGTTACCCGTGTATTTGGCATATAAGTGTGTGTGAATGTGATGCATGAGCATTATGGCAACTCCATATGCCACTTGATCCCGACTGAAAAAAGATTTGTGAGGCTAAATAAGGAACCACGCCTTCTTGGTTTTGTTCAAAGGAATATTTTTAAGGATTATGTTGAGTCTAACTTCTTTTTCCCGTTGTCTAATGGAGATCATGTCATCTACACAAGATGGCATAAATAGACATTCTCTTCTGATTTTGGCGCATTTACCAACTTTATTCATATTTATTAGCTTTAGTCAGTTTTTGGTATTTCTTTCTACCCTTTCTAAATTTACTTAGTGAAAGGTATTTTAATATTTAAAGTAATTGCATTTCTATCTTCTCAATTTATTTGGAGATAGGAGAAACAATAAATAATAGAATAATTATCATGCTGATGGTAACCTACAATCTTCTAGAATAAAGTTTACATGGTGTGCATAGTGCACTGCAGTTGTAGGCATTGTGGCTGTTACGAAGCAGATTGCAACCGCTGGTGTGTAAAATTATTATATGGTTGTGCAAAAGGGAATTCCATAGTTATTCTAATTATTGACATATATTTTATTTACAAGGATGTATATATTTTTATTCATTTTAAGATTTTGTATTATTTGCAACCATCATGTTTGTCGTCCTCCCCCAACATCCCACACAATCACACCCATTCAACCATCAATACTTACAATAGATTATTAAAGTCTGAACTTTTGTTTTCTATGACAAAATAGTGTAAAGAATGGTGTTGAGGTCATTTTGCGGCCCAATTGCGATTTTCTTGCAGCTTCATTGCAACAGTTGATGTGATTAAAATTACATTGCAATTGTGGGTAGCTATGTGCAATAGATGATGTAGTCTGCAAATTGTAACTCTGATTCTGGGATACACCAAACATTAAAAAAAAACAAACCAAAATTTTAATAAATTCAGTTTTATACTATTCACAATAAATGTTTTTGTAAATAGACTATTATCGTATTTTTTTCATATTTTTCTGTTGACTTTGTTCTCTCTCGTCTTCCTTTTCCCCCACCCTCGAGTCACTTCTACTCCCTAGTTAAGCATATCTGGCATTTATTTTTCTGTAAGTCTTTTTAGCTTCTAAGGTCCAGATTTATATTGTCATAAATGTCATATGAATTTAACAAACACCTTTGATTTGTGAATTCGATGCAGAGTGTTTTTTGGTGAATTACAATCACTGTTTACATCTACTGGATTTGGGGAAAATCAAGTCCAAGTAAATCTTTTTCCTATAATGTGAACCGTTAATATATATCTTTTTCCGATCTATTTCTTTTTCTCTTTTACTCAGTATCATTTCATGTTTTGTGTACAAATGTGCCTGTATCATTCTTCTGGGAAAACTCAGGATAGCAAATTTGAGGAGTCATCATTATCTTGGGATAAGATTTCTAAATTCAACATCAATGAACATTATCAGGTATTTGCAAGTGTTTTTTTTTTTTTTTTACCAAAACATTCAATGATTTCATTGTATTTTTACATTTTTGTGCACAAATGTAATTAAAATTATATCTACTTCAGAACTAGAAAATTCCTGTCAAATAACAAAATACAAGTAAAACAGTTCTCAGATTGGATTATTGGGTTAGCGTGTAGCTTGTCCTGAACATTGTAACTCTAAAAGTTTGATTTCCTGTAGGAGGCACAGAGTGCAGGGGGATTTCCGCCATCTTTAACTGGAAAAGAACATGCTGATCTTAATAAGAAGGCTAGTAACTTCAAGGAAGGAGTGTCTGAGAATTCTGCATTTCCGGACATGGACCAACATAATACCAGAGCTGAAGAGACAAATCAGGGCAAGGGCTTAATTAGGCAAAATCAGGTGGATGATAAAGGCATACCTGGTAAAACTGCATCAGGAGGAGCAAGAGATATGGACAAGGATGCTAAGAATGTTGAAACAAGTGGTTCAGATACCAGTTCTGCAAAAGGAAAGAATGTTGTTGATCATATGGATAATGGAGAACTTTCAAAATCAAATGAGCGTCTTAAAAGAACTGCAGTTGAGGAAAATCCAGAGGACGAAAAGATTGAGCTTTCACAAAGGAAAAAACGGAAGCGAACAATAATGAATGATAAACAGGTGATGCTGATTGAGAGGGCACTCAAAGATGAGCCTGATATGCAGCGAAATGCAGTTTCACTTCAATCATGGGCAGAAAAATTAAGCGTGCATGTATGTTAAATGCAAATAAACTTTTTTGAGTAATATTTCATTGACATAATTCCTGATACTTTCTTGCATTATGTTTTCCAGGGTTCCGAGGTTACGTCTTCACAGCTTAAAAATTGGTATGCCTCTAGGAAGCTTATCATATAGTTTATTAATTTTGTATATTTTGTTTCTCTTGTTATACGTACTCCTTTGTTGGAATTTAGGGCACATATCATATATCAAGGTTTCTTTAACACATTATTGAGACTTGTTTATTATCGTATCCAAAGCTCTAAACTATTACTAGGTACATAATCTTTGTAATTAAATTTTAACAATGCTTAGTGTTAAGAAATGAACTGGGGTGGGGTGGGGGCAGAGCATTGAATATATTGGTCTCTTAAATATTATTGTGCAATTCTTGAATATTGACACGATACTTATCACTCTGTTGTGAAACGTTAAATATATTAAGCAATTGGCTTTATCCGGATTTATTCATAATTGAATTTCATGTTTGTTGTATTAGGTTGAACAACCGAAAAGCTAGGCTTGCTCGTACAGCTAGGGATGTTCGCGCAGCAGGAGGTGACGTTGACAATCCTGTCCTAGAAAAGCAAAGAGGGCCAGTACCTGGGTCCTATGACTCACCTGAAAGTCCAGGTGATGTATCACATGTTGCGAGAATAGCCTCCGGTGATAATAAACCAGAGCCTTCTCTGGCACGATTTGTTGATATTGGTTCTCCAGAATTTGGTCGTTGCAATGCAGGTCAGTATGTTGTGCTTGTTGGTGTACGGGGAGATGAAATTGGCAGAGGAAAAGTGTTTCAGGTGCATGGTAAGTGGTATGGGAAGATCTTGGAGGAATTAGCCACCTGTGTTGTGGATATTATTGAGCTCAAAGCTGATAAAGGCATGCGGCTACCCTATCCATCAGAAGCCACTGGCACCACATTTGCAGAGGCTGAAACAAAGTTAGGTGTCATGAGGGTGTTATGGGGTTCGAACAGAGTTTTTCCATTTCGGTCTGAAATCTGAATGAGTTTAATTAGCTGCAGCAGCTATTCCTCTGCTACTCGCTGCAAACTGTTGTCAATCTTACTTGTGGTTCCCTGAATGCACATATTTTCTATTTCCATAAACATTAGCCGAAGGAATACTAGATGACTTAGTTGAGAAGATCGTTTACCTGATACAAAAGAGTTCAGTAAGGGATGGGTAGAAAGTAGAAGTCGATAATTATGGAGAAAACAAGGGCGATTTCGCAATGAAAGATAGTTTAGTTTAGGATATAAACGAGAGGCAGAGCGGCAGCAAAAATGTTAGTAGGGTCTTGTACAAAATTTGTTTCTTAGAAAGAATTTTCCCTGCGGTCTGGCAATTGAAAATATGCGGAACTATGGTAACGAGGGATAAGATCTTAGTTTTAGATCTTCCAAACGTAAACTTTGTTTGAATTAACGTTTGCAAATCTTGTTCATTTCATGTAAATAGCTTAAGAAGAAAAGTTTAAGACTTATTTTTGAATTCGTGAAAAGGAAATCATAAATCAAACTGTTTTGCTTGAAAATCAATTGTGTGACTTTTGCACCAATTATTTTATATTGTACGAAAAACATTGATTTTATGTACGAAATTATCGAGAGATTTAAATTGTAATTATGATGGAAAAAAAACGTGTTCAATGTTCATGCATAAAATAATCGTGAGTCAATAACCAAAAAATGCTATAAATTTAATCTGCAGAAACATCCGTGGATTATTTCAATAAACATAACCTTTCCAAAATAAACAAAATACAGTCATACTTGCTTGAGATGTTATTTCTGTTGGATAGATTATTAGTCACGGTATTGAATAGAACTTCTGATTATATCCAAGCCAGTCCAATTCTTTATATACTGTACAATTTTAAATATTTTGTATATTGAAGTAAAAATCTAAAATACAAAAATTTGTTATATTTTGAATTGGATAATTTAAAACTGTTTTTATTATATAATCTCAAATACAAAAATATTTTTTTATTTATTTTAGATTGTGTAGTCTAAAATATAAAAATTATATTTCAGACAGTACAATTCACAATACGATATAAAAAAATGTATTTTAATTATATTTTTAATTGTACGAGAATAAAAAAATAATTAAAGATAATAAAGAAGATAATTAAAGATAATAAAGAAGAGCGTAGGAGGGTTTATTATTATGAAGGATAAAACTGTAGTTTCCTCTCTTCTATGGGATGTAGTAGGAAACCGCGGAGGTGTAGGTAGAAGCAATACCAAAGAAGTAGCTGATTGTATTTGACTATTTGGGTCTAGGAGTTCCAATAAAGCAGTTACCTCTTGCTCCTAAAAACATTTTCTAAAATTTCTCCTTTTAGAATTGTTAAACGAAAGATAAAAAAACATTCCAAATTAGTGCAAGCAAACAATTTCCTGAGTACAGAAAGCAACTGCCTCCAATTTATGGTGCAATCTTTTGAGGGGGAGACATATACATATAAATTCTCTAGGATAAATAACAAATGATCACAATACTACCTCGCTACTATTTTCTTTTCAAAAAGGGAAAAGACCAAATCGTGTTTATTGTTAATTTTAACTATTCAATTTCTTTCATGGAATGAACTAGGGAATCAAGGTTCGCTCATGTTACTACACTCTCTGCCTGTTAAAATTTTGCACAGTATACTTATAGATTATACCATCATTGAATTGCTAGTTACGGTATTAAGTAAATAATGAGTCCTGGAAATTACCACACAAAATCTCTTTCCTAGTCTCCTCTACACATTTCTGAAAATCATAAGTAACAACTTTGCTTGAGAAAGCGCATTGTACATATTTCAATCTATAAACATCTTTTGGCTCTGGTCAGTCGATAATTGATCTTCCCTACCGAAAAATCTTTCAAGTTCTCTCTATTGTTTTGACTGATATCAAAATCCACGAATCTAGCTGCAGTTGAAGTTAATGTCAAACCGATTTTGTATGATGTAACTATCCATGAATTTTAAATATTGAATGTCCAACCCTGAACTCAAACCCTCCACTTCAAACATTAGCAGGTGTCAGTTATCTCCATCGCAGTCAGAAACATGGATCAAGACAGCAATTCACTCAATGCTTGGCATGTCTGTGGACATGGAGTGCTACCAATAGTCTTTACATGAGCAGCTTCCGTCTTCAAAGCAATGAAACCTATTAGAATCTCTCACAATTATTTTTCTCTGAACTATCTTTGATATATATTTCATGCCAGTGTGACAGTCTACACAAGTTCTCAAATTTTTAAACACCTTGATTGGAGTTCCTGGGGGAGTTGAAATTATTCCAAAGGCAACAGCAAGTTTCTCACTGTGGTAAACAAGATTTTGCTCTTTCTGCTCTTCCTCCACATCATGTAGCACAAAGTTTGTGTCAGGAACGTAGCCTTCTTCCTTCATTTTTTTTGAGAGTTCTACTAGGAATTCATGTATATGACTTGTTTTTGGGTGAGATGTATCTCCTACTAAGAACACATGCACTTTTCTTTTAATTTCAATCCAGCTCTTTCCTGGCTTCTTCACTATCCCCCTATTGTCCATATCCTTTCTAACTTTGGCTACCTCGGTCCATAGACCAGCATTAGCATAAATATTAGCCATAGTGATATACGTAGCCGGATTCTCTGGCTCTATCTCATATAATGCTTTTGCTGCTCTTTTAGCCAGTTCAAGGTTCCCATGTATTCTACATCCTCCAAGTAAGGATGCCCAGAGAAATTTATCAGGCTTTATAGGCATGTTATCAATGATATTCTCTGCCTCTTTGAATCGGCCAGATCGTGCCAATAAATCAATAACACATGCATAATGATCTGCAGTATGCATCAATCCATGCTTCTCCCTAATTGAATGGAAATATTCTAACCCTTTATCCACTAATCCAGCATGAGTACACGCTGAAAGAACCCCAACAAAGGTTATTTGATCAGGCTTGGTATCTGATTGGAGTAGTAATTCAAAGAAATGAAGAGCTTCATCTGGTTCACCATTCTGAGCATACCCAACAATCAAAGAAGTCCATGATACCAAATCTCTGTGAGGCATATGATTGAACACCCTTCTTGCAACTCTAATGTTCCCACACTTTGAGTACATATGAACAAGGGCACTTACAGCAAATGAACACGGGTCATACCCTACACGCATCATGTACCCATGAACCTCCTTACCCAGGTGCTCAGTAGCATGGCCTGCACATTCATTTAAAACTCCAGCAAAGGTATACTCATTTGGTCTAACACCTGACCACATCAAGTCTCTAAATAATGAAAGCCCCTCTTCTTTTCTTCCGTCTTCAAAGCATCTATGAATCATGGTAGTCCACGAAACAACATCTTTGCTCTTCATCTGGTTAAAAATACCCCTAGCCTCATCTAAACTCCCGCACTTGCCATACAAATCCAACAGAGCACTCCAAACCACTTCATCCAAGTTCAACTCGGTTCTTATTAAATAACCATGAATTTCCTTCCCAAGACGCAAGCAAGGAATGGCAGCCGAAGCGGCCAAGGCACTGGACAAGGTAAACTTATTTGAATTTGATCTCTCACATCTCTGCATCACTCTAAACAACTCCAGAGCTTCCCAAGGCCGATCATGGCTAACATAACCAGATATTGCAGCGTTCCAAGAAAAGTTATCTCTCTGCGGCATTTCATCAAACAGTTTCCTGGCCTGTTCAAGTAGGCCAAGTCTGGCATATCCAGCTATCATGGTATTCCAAGAACACAAATCCCTGTGACCCATTTCATCGAACAGCATCTGGGCATCAACGAGGCTTCCACATTTGGCATACATGTCGAGCAAACGGTTACAAGTGAAAACCCCCAGAACAAAGTTAGACGCTTTCGTGTGAGCATGGACCCTCCGACCCAATTCAAGAGCGCGGTGGCGAACACAAGTGGCAAAGAGGGTGGAATAAACACGCGCAGAGGGTCGATGATCAATGCGATGGAGCAACTCAACAGCTTCCTTGACCCGCTTTTGCTGGCACAAAACATCAATGGCTTCTTCAAAGTTGTTATTCTCACTGATAGGATCTTTGGGCTTCAGATTATTCCGTATATCGTTGCGAAACTGAAAGTGCTGAGAATGAGAGGAAGAAGAAAAGAGCATGCATCGAGGCTCCCTAACCCTGGTTAGAGCCTTCATAGTTCACGTACCTATCTCGCAGATTCACGCATAAACGCAGTTAAACCAATAAAAGCTGAATTTTGCTTACTGGGCACTCTTGAGAATTATCTAACTTGAGCCTACAATTAAAATAAATATTACTGCCATCACCATTTTTATCCTTACACTGATACAGAGCAGGATTCCCAATAGAAGATTGAAAAACAATACACATTGCTGACATTAAGCAAAGGAAATTTTCATTCTGAACTATGTATTTTCATAGAATTCTCATTCCCAGGAACTTTGAAATTTTAAGAAGTACGCTTGATTATTATTCAACATTTTCTATAAATAATACGCTTAAATCAAATCTCAGGAATCTTAGGCATGAGGTCAAAAGGGCTCAGGCCACTTCTCATCGTCAACAATAACAACGTTTGAATATGGAAATGCTTTATTGACATTTATTTATAAATCAATTCCCAAAAAAATTACAAGAAAAATATTATTTTATTCTGCAGAATATATGAAACTTAAATTCACTCACCACTTTCGCAAAATTTCTTTTACCAAATCATCATACCGGTGACTCAAGTTTTTGGCCTGGGAAACAGAGTTGAAACAAAATGTGTTGTCCCTATTAAAAAGCTTGTCAAAAACTTCATTTCAGCTAGATGTTTGTATTGTTTATGATAGTCTTCCTAAGAATGAACAAAATGTGTTTCGACTGGAGAGAGAGAATGGATGAAGTGTTTCATACTAGCAGACATAATACATAGAAAAGTAACAACCATGCTTCCTCATGTTAAACGAGGATGGCTTCATCCACACGAACAAACCCGGATTTAGGAATCAACTCTTCCGGTTTATGAACTTTGTGTGGGGTGATACAGAGAAATCAACATCCGAGTAAGAGAACAGATATGACAAGTTTTTTTTCTTTGCATTTCATGTTTGTGTCAAGTAGATTGCTATCTGTACAATGTGTGCTTTTAGTGGTTTTTCTGCCATAAAAAACATTATCTGCATGCAGCATGAAATGGGAAATCAAGGTTCCCTCGTGTTAGTATATTCTATGCCTGTATAATTCTGCATAGTATGCATACAGATTAGATCATAATAAATTTGACAATTACGGTTTCAAGTAAAGTAGCAACTTTGCTTGATCAAATCATTGTACATGTTTCAATCTATAAACATCTTTTGGCTCTGGTCAGTCTATAAACGATCTCCCTACAGAAAATGCGGGGTTGAAATTCTTTAAAGTTCTCTATTGTTATGACTGCGATACCAATATCAGCAAATCTAGCTGCAGTTGATGCTGTGTGGATTTTAAGTCAAACCAACTCTGTATAATGAAGCTATCCACGATCTTGATGTTAAATGACCAACTCTGAACTTAAAGCTGAAGCCAAACCACAACAGCAGACATTGAAGTTGTAACTTCGGTAAAATTTAGCTCCATCTAAGTCATGGATTGTCCTTCAAATTATTTGAATCCCCATTTTGAGCAAGTTCTGCTGAGGAGGTTGTCTTTTGAGGTGCTTTCCTCGTGAAGCTTTTTCCATAAAGGGATCCAAAGACAATGACCTGATAAGTGCAAGTAGGGGCGTGATGTAAGAGTGCAGGAGCAATACGACTCAATTTATTATAATGTTAAGGTAAAAGTGAGTCTTACAGCTCCAATCCACTGTTCCCAGCTAAGAGGATGGGCAAACCATACACATGACAGCATAATACTCACCAACTGCAATAATTAGAATAAAGAAGATGAAAAAAATGCATTGTGTGGAAAATGGAAATTAGATTTCTGTATGCAACTTACCTGTCTTGTGGTCATTATGGTTGCAAAAGTCAGAGCACCGAAAGTGCGAATTGTGTACGAAATAAAGAATTGACTAATTGTTGCAACCTGGAACCCAGTAATTTAAAATTTTCTTCAGTGAGATAGAAGATGAAGAAAATGGGGAGTATTTTTGGTTTTGCTTTTGAAGCCAAAGGGGAAAAGGACTGGAAAGCATCATAGGCCTGGGATTAGTATCTATTTTAATAATATCTTAAAAGCAAACTAAAAAGGAAAATGCATTATAAACAATAAAACAAATGGAGGAAGTTTACTTACTATTGAAAGCAATGCTATGTCAAAGAAACAATCATGATGGTGATAAACAAATTCAACTGCTAGTATTAAATGCCCTTGTAAGATAAGACCTAAAATGGATATCAAGTATCAAAAGAATGGATTGCTGATTATGAGGTTATAAAAGAAATAAAACTGAACCAAAAATTATTATAAAATGAAAACTACCAAGAGACAAACATTTCAGAAAAAAAAATAAAAAAAGACTATCCAAACAAGTCAAGAGAAAGGTCGGCTCAACTCAGAATATTGGCTGTGAAGATAGTTTATACTCGTTTGGAAGTTAGTAGTCACTTGTAAAGTGCTTGAAAGCAGAAAAAGAGAAAGGAAGGACAAAAGGCAAAAGAAATACCAATGCAAAAAGGATCCCTTTTAATTGCTTGAGGCTCAAACATTATAGTATTAAATAAGTTCATCCTGACTCTTCATGTGGAAGTTATATATGTTCCAAACACCATCCCAGACTTCTAGAAAATTTATCTATCACAAAGCTGTGCTCAACAACCTCAGCAAACAAATCTTTCATATTACATTCCAGACAAGAATGCTTAACTAAGTATAAGATTCAACAAAAATTTCAAACCAACCTGTCAGGCTAAGAATACAAGAACATAATGTTGTGTAAAATATCTGATTATGTATCTCCATGTCATATCCTCTAAACAGCTTATCTTGGAATGTGCTTGTAAAGCCATCAAACCTAATACGTTAAAAAATAGAATTTGATTCAATGGCTGACTGGTATGCGAGTGAAATTTTTTTAAGACAAATTCTTCAGATAAGCATGCATTCAGATTTTAGCTATACACCAAGAGTTTCACAGATAAAATACTTCCCATGTCACAACAAGGGGAGAAAGCCTTTATTTTTGGATTACATTCAATAATATATAAAGAATCACAAGTCACAAAAAGATATGTTATGCTCTGTGACATACCCAAGATAGCCAACCATTAGGAGAACACCCCAAACTGTATTTTCCCTTCCTCTACTGTAAGGACTTATGTCTGTTCCTGCCTACAATATAAAACACATGCATTGGTTTAGCCTATTGCAGTATTGCATAATGCTGCCAGCATTCAAGAGTAAGAAAGTGATATCTGTTATGCAAAATTTCTCCCATAAATCTTAGCCTCTGTTAACCCCACATACAAATGGTAGCCTACGGGTAAATCTTGTGAAGGCAAGCTATTCTTTATTTGCTTCAGTTAAGCAGATAACAATGTCAAATTTTATAAGACTAGAATTTTCCAGCCCTTTGGGACAAAGTGGTGCATATAGTTTTTTAGGAGTGTTTCTGTACAATTCAAAAGCCTTGTTATTCCTTTGGCTTCTGTCTAACGGATAATAATATACTCACTCGCAGAATTTCTTATCAGGTCCTCAACAAAAGTCCTCTTATACCAAAAGAAATAACAATACCACCCAAATGCAATGTCGAATCAGTGAACAATGCTAATAAGGTAGCATATGGTTATTCATTGCCTGTTCTTCAATAGAAAGTAATTGCATAAAGACAAATGTAATAAGGCAGTAGAAAAAAGAGTAGGTCAAAGACCCAATAATTACCGGATATAGGATAAATACTGAGCAGCCAAGGGTAACTAAGAAAGCCAACAAATAGTCAGGTCCATGATATCTCTTCTGCATGATGATGGTACCCCAGACCTGTATGACAAACAAAAGGAGGAATATAGAAAGATTCAAGGTGCAAGAATAGCAAAAGATATCAATCAAGAAAGAAAAAATGGGGCTCATGGAATCAACAACAAACTGGTAAGCATTGCTCAACAGATAACTAGACAAACTCTACAAGGTAAAAAGTAAAAAAATTTAGAAGAATATATGGCATAACAAGCCCTTTTACAGTCACAACCAATTTGACTAACAAGTCCTCTAGAACTTTCAAAATTCATATAGTATCCTCTTTGTTAAAACCTGTGCACCACAACTTAACACCTCACTTCAACTTTAAATTCATAATCAATTTCAGATGTCATATTTAGAACCCCAGCTTAGAATCTAGGAATAATAGATGATTTTTGTTTGTTAAAATTAATTGTCGTGAATATGCAAAGGTCAGCATTTTTCCATCCTCCCTCCTTGATTATCGACTACAAGATAAAGACAGTGAGAAAGAGAGAGAATTGCGCTAGGTATTTGAACTAATTATTTTTTAGATAATGGAGATAATGCAAAACTATGAGGTTTGTTGTAACTAGCAGATTATTCATATTGATTAGGAGAAAATATCTTTAAAATCATCCTATTCATTTAAGCATATTTTTCCATTGTTTGAGACATTTACAAATAGAGGTAATGAAAATGTAATTGGTGTAATAAAATAATTCTTTATTTCGTTATATAATTCAAGTTGGTATTAGAGCTCCCAAAGATCCCACATAAATAGCTAACATCGCCATTGTCCATCTTGTTGCTGTCGTTGAGGTCAATGGTAGACCAAAAAGTTGAACCCCACTTCCAACAGTTGCATTGCCAATGGACTTGCCATGCACCACCACCAAAAAACCGTGTGTAGTCCATGCACCTAAGTCCAACGAAGCCACTCATTGCTACCACCACTGCCATAAACAAGGTCATTGGGACCTTTTGAGCCATTCCAAGGGGCAATGATGATCCATTTGACCCCGATTCGAGTATATATGAGCTTTTTGGTTCTTTTGCCAGGCAAATTCTCCTTGTTTTGTGATTTTTTCAATATATGAGGTGAAATGCATCCCTTTGGGTCCTAATGATCTTCCAAATGTGGTAGGTCCTTATAGGTTTGATGGCTAGAATTATTTGCAGTGAAGCCAAACCATTTGGAGGATTCTCAAGAGATGATAAATATTTGACCACATCGATGGTGGAGGATTGGGGTCAAATGACTAATTTTGTGATTTGGGATAATGAAGATTCACTGATCATGACCTGAATGTGGCATTCTATGGTTCTTGAAATAGAGATATGGGACGACTTAAATAATACCTTCTCCAAAGAAGGATTTTGTTGTCTCCTATAACATGGATAGCAAGGTGGTTAATGCTAAACAAGGTTCTCTCTCCGTATCACAATATCACAAAATGAGTGGTGGATCAAACTAGATAAGCATCAAAATTTGAAGATATGCAAAACAAATATGATATTGGTCAACTATCGAATCATTACCACACATCCTATCCCATTAGTAACAAAGAGTAATTTCCCATTTGATTTAATTCACGCTGATATTTGGAGACCGTTTTAGAATTTATTTCTGAAACAAAATGGTTGACAACTATACCCGTATCACATTGACACACATTATCAAAAGTAAATTTGAGATCTTTCAAAATAAAGAGGTCTGATAAAGGTACTGAATATGTGAATCATTAGTTCTCCTAATTTTTTGTTTCACAATAGTATTATTCATAAGCTAACATGTTAAATACTCCACAAAAAAAGAGGTTGCAAAAGCAAAGAATGGCCGTCTTTTAGAAGTAACTCAAGCTCTGTTGCCAAAACCTACTAGAGAGAAGTTGTGTTAACTATCACATACCTTATTAATAAGTTACTCGTGTCTTAAATGACATTAGTTCAATTGAGTCTCTATTGTCTTTTGTTCCCTCTTCTCACCTAGTGTCATAAACAGAGGTGATCAAAATGTAATTAGTGGACTTGTTATCAATAAAATAATTTCTTTTACCTCATTACATAGTTCAAGTAGGTCAAATGATAAAATGTTCAACTATAAAATGTACATTCTGTCTTTGTGGTGTGTCTCAATCAGAACAAGGGGCCACAATTTGTACCAGCACACACCCAGCATAGGTTTTTTTTTTTTTCAAAAATAATACAAAGCAATCACTACTATTCTTTAGCAATAAAAGTAACAGAAACCGAGAAGGTGAAAAATAAGGTGAAAATCAATTGTACAAGACAAATACCAGTGATGTAATATAATGAATATAGAAATAGGCCGGTCATCACCATAAATGAAAATTATTAATTAGGTACAGTATTAAAGTTTGACCTACCATAACTGGGATCATTTTTGCACATTTTGCAAGGGTCTGAACAGGAAAACTAACATATTTGAGTGCCTGTAAAAAGAAATGTGATTATTCCACTTTTGAGAGGGTTACTAATCTGCAACCATTAATATTAGCAGCTATTTGAGAGATTACAGTCCACAGAAAGTATGACACTTACCTCATACTGGCAAGTTGTAGTTAGTATGTTTGATACCGAGATAAGGCAATAAGTAAAAACAGGAGCTACTGGGTCCATCACCTTTTTACTTGCCTGTAAGAAACATTGAAGAATAAATTTAGTAAAAGGAAACGTCTGCAATTCAAAAACTGCAAAATGTGTCGAAGCTACATAGACCCAACACTACACATGCAAGTGAATGTACTTTTGCATGTGGCATACACTTACCAGCAAAGAACCAGCTGAAACGGCAGATGTTGTGATGCGGTTGCAGAAAACAAGAAACAGTGAATACTTGAAATACTCTTTTTCTGCTCCATATGGTACTCTCATGATCTTTTCCTGCAAGAAACAAATATCTAGTGTAAATCACTGGATAAACATTGGTTTCAGAGAGAACTCTTATTTAATCTATTCAAAAGAACGAAATTTGGTCTAATCAGTACAAACCCACTACACCTTGTAGGTAAATTATATAGCTAAATAAGCATCAAATCACTTAGAAGCAAGACTACTCCAACCAAAAGAACTTAGCAACCAATTCATGTCTGTTGTTAACACTAGTACTTTTTTGGTTTCCTTCTACTTAAGTTCTGCAAAACCAAACCCTAAAAACAGACTATCCATTGATGCTTTGTATTCAAATAACACTAGCAATGGTTTCCAAATTACCAAAGCAAGAGTACATTACTAAGTTAGTTACAGTCCCAGCTTAAAGAGTCAAGATTTGACTCATTAAAAAGATAAAGACAGTTGCTATAGTTAAGTTTCATTCGACCCAGAGAATGGAATTATTTTTTGACACTGAAAATGCCTCTCAATTTTAAAAGGTCACCGCTTTCACTCGGTTCCTAAATGCCACACTGCCTCCCAGAATCTAAATGTCTACAACAACAACAATAACGAGATTGAACAATAGAATAGAAGAGAGAGAGAGATCCCAGTACTGTTATGACACACGTGAAGAAATATGCAAGTAAATGAATGAAATAAAATGAAAAGGAAACCTGCAAGAGACCATAGGTGACGAGGGTAACCATGATTCCAGCGACAGCAAATGCCCCTTTCCACAACCTGTTGTTGTCTCTGGAAATGGAATCAACTGAAACAGCAGAACTGGGAGATGACTCCGCCATACCCCAAAATGGAATACACACTACAACTCACTGTGGGGACCCTCACCTTGGGGATCTAACCCCCAACATCGAATTTTGAAGCGGGAATGTGAGTGTGTGTGAGACAGAGGAAGTGAGAGAAGGGTCTTAACTGAAGTATTAACCTCGGAGTCTCAGAATAACTAACAGAGACATAGTTTAGTTTTGTGTTCGGAGTTCTGTTCGAGAGAGATGAACTGAGCCTCGTAAGAATCGCTTTCTCCGCCATCATTTTCTGCGAGATTAATAAAAGCAAGCAGAAGAAGAACTCGTCTGCCACGTCACCATGCATTCACCATCGACAACAAGGTACTGTACTCGTTTTTGTTTGACTGATGCTAGCCTTTTCCATTTTGGTCTGGTCAACACCTCCCCTTTTCAGGGCAAGTTTGGTCATTTCACAGACTTATAAGGGGTGCACATTTGAAAACATGGGGTGCAGAGTGCAATTCCATTCTTTTGCTTCATGTCAGGTAACTATCCGACGCCCAGACCACACAAATCATGAATTGGATTAGGTCCATTTTGGTCTCACCAAAATAGGCAAAAACTTCTTGCACCCCATTAATAGT
>Ga0123340_1000451_pt1 | contig 27057 bp, 13 predicted proteins | sample SirMexnodulemix_FD_89961 | JGI IMG/M metagenome (GOLD analysis project Ga0123340, IMG submission 89961) | Root nodule microbial communities of legume samples collected from Mexico - Siratro Mexico nodule mix | ecosystem: Host-associated > Plants > Roots > Nodule | place: Mexico: Nepantla...
GGGTGGGGGGTTTGTTTTTGTTTTTTTTTGTTTTTTGTATAAAAAAGAGAGTTGTATTGTTTTTGGGGTTTTTTTTTTTTTTTTTTTTTTTTTTTTTTTTTTTTTTTTTTTGTGCACAATTTTATGAATTTTGTTTTGTTGTTTTAACTGTGTGTTGTGTGGTTTGGTTGGTGGTTCAGTGACACGTGCTATTGTTCCGAGAATGAACTTGGATGAGCTCTTTGAGCAGAAGGGCGAGGTTGCCAGAGCTGTGTTGGAAGAACTGGAAAAGGTAACTTCTTTCTGTAAGTAGTAGAAGGGCGCTTCTTTATTTGGATAAGCTTTTCCACAAGCACTGGTATAAGAATACTTGAATTTAGAGGGGTTAAAAATCAGTGAGTTATTGTTCTCAATTGACTTATTATATATATGTGTCTGTAGGAAAGACAAGAAGGGTATAATAAAAAGAATAACTACAACTTATAACACTCAATCCTTAGGCTAGGTACATATACAAAATAAACAAACAGCATTATGATACAATAAAATAAGAATCGTGATTTTAACACTCCCCTCAAGCTGAGCATATAAATTGTATGCACCAAACTTGGAATATATGAACTGAATTCTAGGTCGTGTCAAAGACTTTGTTAGAATATTAGAATATCTCTCAAAGTTGGTCATTAGAGCTGATAAACCCAGTAATTTCCTTGGACAACTACTTCTGCCTGGCAAAATGACAATCAAGCTCTTTGTTTGGTTCTCTCAAGAAACACTAGATTGGAGGCAATTGAAGGGATACTTGATTATCCCAATACAACTTCATCTACTCAACTTCCACAAAATTTCAACCCTTGAAGGAGTTGCTTAATCAACTCAAGTTCACAAGTGATCAAAGCTATAGATCTATATTCAATTTCTGCACTGGATCTAGAAACAACATTTTGTTTTTGCCTCTTTCAAGAGACAATATTCTCTCTATTACAAAATATTTTGTGGTGGATCTCTGTCAATGGGACAACTAGCCCAATCCACATCAATTTGAGTACCCCCTTGTCCTCATATAGCAATCCTTGTCCTGGATTCTTTTTAATATATTCAAGAATGTGAATTACAACATTTCAGTGATCGGTAGTGTAAAATTTTTGCATATTTTGACTAACAACTCTAAATACATAAGAAATGTTAAGTCTTGTGATAGCGAGATAACTAGTGTTCCTCCTAGCCTTCTATATTCCTTTGGATCTTGAAAAAATTTCACCTTGATTGACCTTTAGGTTTTGATTTGGGTCCATAGGACTATCAATAGGCTTGCAATTTGCCAACCCCGTCACCTCTAGAATATCACAAGCATATTTTCTTTGTGAAACAACACTTTCTTTTGATTGAGCCACTTCAATACCCAACAAGTATTTCAGATTGCCAAGATCTTTGGTTAAAATTGGCTAAATAAGCACTCCTCTAGTTGAGAAATCCTAATGGCATCATTTCTTATAATAACTATATTATCAACACAGACCATTAGATAAACACACTTCATGGCAGAAGTATGACAATAGAAAACTAACTGATCTATTTCACTTTGTCTCAATCTAAAAATCTGTATAATATTTCTAAATTTACCTTTGGGCTGACTACCTTAGTCCATATAGAAAGTGATGCAATTCACACACAAGACAATACTCCCCTTGAGCAACAAATCCTGGAGAGATGGAAGGAAAACCCTAATCCCTAAGGAAAGAGACATGACGAACTGCCCAAGGATGTTGAAATCGGTAACCAAGGGTAAAAGTGTGCCCAAAAGACACCAACAAGACGAATGATGATGGTTCGGCTTGATTCTGATCATGCAGCTCATGGGAAACACACGTGTGGTGCAGTGTTGATGGAGATCTGTGCCTGGCAGCACGCTTGGAGTTTTGTCGTCACGCAAGTGCCAGGGTTGGGTTGTGCTCCTTTAGGCGCACACAACTCTAACTTTGCCAAATGTAAAAGATGGCAGACAACGGCAACGACAGCTAGAGACAACTAATAGTGGTTGTTTGACGACAAGTGAAGACGGAGTAGGATCGTACTCGCATCAGTACCAACTTGAATTTTGAAGTGATAAAAATTACTGAGTTATTGCTCTCAACTGGTTTATTTTACGATAGAAGGAATAACTAAAGTCTATAACGCTCAATCCTTAGACTAGGTAAACACACACACACAAAACCTTAGACTAGGTAAATACGCACACACACAAAACAGCTTTATGAAAATTTTACATTGAAATAATAATCACAATTTTACAAGAAGAAAACAAGTAGGTAGAATGCTTTGGACTTCTCTATAACCTAAATTCAACTTATGCAGCCTAACTTTTGCATAAGTTAAATGAAAAGAGCTTTTATAGAAGTTAAGTGAATAAGTTGTTTTTAGCTTATGTGAAAAGCTTAATTCATTTTTTATTTTTATCTATGGAGAAAGTTTATCGGGTCTTGATACGGTGACGGAAGAGTCTCTTTGGTCTTTATGCATATGACTTGTAAATATACAAATGATAAGTTAGTACATTTTAAGTGTGCTTTTTGTTGTTTCCATTGGAAAGGAGAAATTAAACATATGTTAATCATTGATCAGTAATTTAGATTGAAAGCATAGGTGGCCAAGTTGAGAGAAGGAAGTAGGCGGGAATAATTTGTTCCAAGTGTCAACAGACTCATGTCCGGCCTGGACATTGTTTTAGTATGTAGTAAATAAATAGAATAGAAGTAAAAATAAGTTCTAGCTATCTACACGAAGTATCTAAGCGCTGGCAAGTGAAGAGAGAACCTTTAGTTGTTTACAAGACGTCAAATTATTTCTGTTTCCTTTAAAACTATAGCTTGTCGGTGGCGTAAATGAAACTAAGAAAGTGTTTATGTATAAGGATGTGTTTTGAAAAATGATGACTTAGTAAAATTTTGCTTGGCTTCTTCACTCATCCTTGATTGATTATTTTTCTGAATACCAATGGTCTTTATCTCCTGAATTATCAGGTGATGGGAGAATATGGGTATAACATAGAGCACATACTCATGGTTGATATTATACCTGATCCTTCTGTCCGTAAGGCAATGAATGAGATCAATGCAGGTAATAATACTTCATGTTTTATAGTTCTTATTTTTTATTTTCATGACAATATTTTGAAGTAGTAACATGTATGTATGCATATCATAGTTTCCCTCTCTGAAAATACTCCTCTTAGATGGGTTTGTCTTTAAGATGAGCAAATATTATAGAAGTCTATTTACCCTTGAATAGGGCAGTGTAGATTGATGCAAAAGGATGGGATGGATTGAAATGAAAGTATGAAATTGAACATTAATGGGATATACTTGCATTTCATTGTTTGGAGATGTTATGATGAAATAAAACAAAATTCCATTCCGTCACATTCAACCCAAATTGAGGGTGTGGTGGTTAAATATAAAGGTAAACAACGAAATAAATTTCATGGTTTTCATTATTTTTCATCTTTGTTTTATCAATTAAAACAATGGAGCATAACACCATTAATATTCTATTCCATCTTTTTCCGCCAATCCAAATATTAGTGGGTTAATTGAGATTATGATACGGTCAACTGTACGCTACGGTATTCATTGAGAATTGATTTTATTTGACAGCTCAAAGGATGCAACTTGCAAGTGAGTACAAAGGAGAAGCTGAAAAGATATTGCTAGTTAAAAAGGCAGAAGCTGAAGCCGAGGCCAAGTATTTGGGTGGGGTTGGCGTGGCTAGGCAGCGACAAGCTATTACAGATGGCTTGAGAGAGAACATCCTGAATTTCTCTCACAAAGTAGAAGGCACTAATGCTAAGGAGGTGATGGATCTTATCATGATAACTCAGTACTTTGACACAATCAAAGACCTTGGGAACTCATCAAAGAATACCACTGTTTTTATACCCCATGGACCTGGCCATGTTAGAGATATTGGAGAGCAGATACGTAATGGACTGATGGAAGCAGCCAGTGCTCAAGTAAATATGGAGGAGTGATTTTGTAATTTTGCCTTCGAAAGTATAGCCCTTTACAGTCACACACATAGTCGAATTTTACTGGTATTACTCGTGTAAGTAAATAAGTTTCTTCTTACTGTTGTGGAATAAAAGTTTTTGGTCAGTTGGATGTAAAATCAGTTGTTTTTCAGTCGTGTTATGTAAACTTTGCTGCATGCTATATTCAGAAGTTAATATAGAACCAATTTCATATGAATTAAAAGAAATAGTTTCTGGCCTTCCTCTTTATGGAGTATATAGGGTAAATTACCTTTTTTTGAAATATTACTTATTGTCATTTTTGTCTATAAACATTAATATTATCACTCAAGTTTGGATCAACACTTGAACTAATGCGATTAATGAATTGCACTTTTGAGTTTTATTTTTTATTTTTTATTTTTTATTTTTTATTTTAACGATTAATGTGATAACTTTGAATATTTTCAAATATCAGAATGACCTTTTACCTTGAAAATGCATGTAAATATGTAGCTAAACTCGAGTAATGTTTTTGCTCGACAGTGTTGAGAATGGAATGCGTTTTGTCTCTGCTTTTAATATGTAAGTTAGATACATTATCAGCTTCTATTTTCCAGATGCAGACAAGAATAAAGAGGATATGCAAGGATATTATCCCTTAATAAAACAGTACTGCTTTATAACAACAATCTTAAACCTAATCCCATATATACGTAGCTTTCAACATCTACATCTATTTTGTCCAAAATTCAGAGTTGTTCGCTCTTAAGCCTGTAACATGCTCATCTTAAAGATTCATACAGTACCAAGTGTACAAAACTTTACAAATCTCATAAAAGTTGCGCAATACAATTATGAAGCCATGATGAAACTGAAATAATGACGGTTTGAGGAAATAACATCGAAGAAAAGGCATTGGTAAATATCCAAATATAAAATAAAAATTTTCGGAAAAATGAGACCTATACGAAATGATCAAGAAGAACTATACAGAATTTACTCCTCAACGATTGTGCTTTACCTGTTCCAACAAGAACAAAACTTGAGCCAGCATACAAAAGAAATATAAGTGTACAAACTTCAGGCAACTTCCATTATCTGAAGCTGTAAAGAATTGGCAGCACCGTAAAGCGCATTCTTCAAGAATTAGCCAAAAGCCCCAAAAGCAACAGCACCCTATACTACACCAATTGGCGAGCTGTTCAACAATGCAAATAGGCCATTCTTCATTCTTTGAACTTTTCTTATTACTATGTAATACAGGAGCTGATCACATGGGCAACATTATTGTCTGTGTTAGCTAAAATCTCTCATCAAATGCACATCTTTGTCTGGTCAACTCAATATATGTGAATGACTTTGCCATATAAACAAAATGCTCCACTGTGTCAAAGGTGGGCAAGAAGGGAAAAATGATGCCTGAAGCTTAATTGACATATGTAGCTGCTTCCTTGTCTACCAGTAGTCGTTGCAAGAACAGATTCCGTCTTTGAAATGGTGATACCTTGTCCTGTCTCTTACTATAATTACTCGATCATAAACTTTGGAAATGAACTTTGTTGCTTGGTGGCAATCCCCACAAACCCTTAAATTCTTTACAATTCGAATTGGAGTTCCAGATGCTGTGTTCATCAATCCAAAAGCAATAGCCAACTTCTCACTGTGAACAGACAGGGCAGTCTCTTTATCTTCCTCATCATCAATATCATGCAAAAGTTCTCCTAACTCTGGAACATACCCAGCCGCCTTCAACTTGATTGTCATCTCATCCAAAAATGAATAAATCTTCCTACTTTCGGGATGGGATCTATCACCAACAAGGAACTGATGGAATGTCCCCTTCAATTCAATTGAGCTGCAACCAGGAATCTTTTTTCTCTCATTACTGAGTTCACTCTTTTCTCTCAGCATTCTTGCTTCATTCCATCTCCCAGATGTTGAATATATATTACTCAATAGAACATGACACCCTATATGGTTAGGATCCATGTCTTTAATGATCCTTCCTATTCTATATCCCCGCTCCATGTCTTTGTAGATTCTACAAGCATTCAAAAGTGCTCCCCAGATTGCAACATCTGGAGCCATTGGCATACTTGAAATCATGTCTTCAGCCTCTTTCAAGAAACCAGAACGACTAAGTAGATCCACCATGCATCCATAATGCTCTATTTCTGGGGTAATAGCATAATCACTAACCATCAATCTGAAATATAATTTCCCCTCCTCCACCATATATCCATGGCTACAAGCATTCAATAAGGCAATGAATGTGACTTTATTAGGGGAAACTTTTTCAACCTTCATTTGTTCAAAGACGGTTATGGCCTCGTTGGGTTTTCCATGCATTGCAAACCCACCAATCATGGCATTCCATGGCCAAACTTTTTGCTTTACCTTGTAATTAACGAAAACTCTGGATGCTGATTCTATTTCCCCACACTTTGCATACATGTCAATGATGCTAGCTAAAAGCCTTTCATTCAACTTAATCTCGCCTCTCCCAATGTAAGCGTGTATCCACTTTCCTTGATCCAGGGCTACTAGATTCGAACAAGCGGCTAAAGCGCTTACAAGGGTATATTCATTTGGCCTGGGACCTATTTGCAACATCTCGTTGAATAAATCCAAAGCCTCCACGAAACAACCAACCTATATAGTAAGCATGAAGCAACTTTAGACACGGCACATTAACAATTAAGTCAAACACAACCAATATGACATACTTTCAACCGCGTACTAGTGAAATGTCCACTTCAAACGAACAAGGCAATCGTGTAAAATACTAATATCATTATTTTGTTTACTTTCAAATCCAGCAATACCTGAACATAACCAGCTATTATAGTACTCCATGACACAACATCTTTTTCTTGCATTCCATCAAACAATTCCTTAGCTCGACTCATGTCACCAGATCCAACGTAGGCAGCAATCATGGTGTTCCAAGAATACAAGTCCCTATCCACAGCCCATTGAAATACCTTCCAGCCCTCCTCCACAAGTCCCCACTTCCCATACATACCAATCAAGGCATTCACAACAAACACATTGCTCTCCAAACCAACTTTCACAGCATGGACGCGAACCTGCTGTCCCTCCTGCATGCTCAGCCCATTGCCACAGGCACTGAAAGCAAACACAAAGCTATATCGATTCGGAAAAAGGTCCGAATCCCGGGTCAATGAGCGGAAAACCGCAAATGAATTGTGGCAGGAATGTGGTAACAAAGAATGTGCTTTGATCATGGTGTTGTAAATGAACAAATCTGGTTGAGGAATTTGATCAAACAGTTTGTGGGCATAAGAAAGAGAAGCACAAGCAGCAAGCTTGAGGAGCTTGTTGGCTGAAACAGGGTGTGAGATTAGAGCCGTGGTTACTAATTGTGCATGGGTCTGCTTAATTTGTTGCATTGACTTGCATGAGTCAATCAAAGAGACAAGTCTACAATAGTGATCAGAATGAAAAGGTTTTGCAGAAGTTGAGTAGAACCGAATCATTTTTTTGGCAAAAAATCATGCTGATTCTAGTAACAACACTTCTTCCACTAAAAAATTGGATAGATAGCCCAAGCCTCTTGTTACAGGCTGGGCCTATTATAATTATAGCCCGGAAATTGCTTACTGCACCCCTCATTTGCTTCCTGCACCTAAATCATACTTTTAAAATATTAGTCCTGTCCTTGGGATATAAAAATGGCTTTCGAGTCATTCCGAAAGACAATTACAAAATGAAAAGAAAAAACTTTCAGAAATAGAATTTCCTAATTTTTTCAAAAACTCCTTTCCAAAAATGAGAAAACTACTTCCAATCGCACCTTCTACAACTCCAACTACACCACCTTCAAAAAATCTCTACAATAGAACTTGCCTCAAACCGTCGTGAAAAAATGCAAAACTTGCTTTTCACAATCTTTCAAACCATAAAAACGCAAGTAAACAAATACCTTTACCTCTACCAACACACACATCTGATGACAATGACTTCCGCACATATGAATCCTCAGGACATGTTAGACATTTCCTTTCTTTAATGAGGTGTAGAGAGGAAATGAGGGGTGCATGAAGCAATTTTCTTATAGCCCACATATGGCCCGTTTAATTTTCTGATACTTGTTGAAGGCTTTCTTTTCCCGCACCTCCATATTTTCTTTGTTTTCTTTAAGGTTTAAGGTTTAGAAAATTACCATTTTACCCTTGTTGAAAAAATAAATAAACTTACTGGACCTCTCTTCATTCATGCATATTCCGAATTGCATAGTTCGAACAATAAAGAAATTGCACTGTAGATTAATATTAATGTTATTTTTATATAGATTAAAATGATATTATTATTATTTTACGTTTAAAAAGTTACTCTTGTAGGAGAATACAAAATATAACATTTTCAAACAATTAAAGAAGATTGTTTTAATGTATAAAGAATGTTACTGTAGCATTTAAAACAATTAAAATTTTGTACATGTAGGTTTCCAACAAAAAAAAAGTGTATATTATTTTCTTTTTTACTTTTAAGACCATTTTCCTAAAAAGTGTAGATCCTTTAGTAAAATGGATTACTACTTTTATTTTTCTTCCTTTATAAACATATTAGTGTATATTTGTATAAATTTTTTATTTATCTAATTGCGTCATTCATTGTTTTCTATAATTATAAGTTAAACTATCTTTTCCTCCACAAAATTTTATAGTGTAGTTGATGATTTTAATCCCAAATCATATGTATTTGTGAAACCGGTCTATGAAATGCGTCTTCTAAAACATTGGCCCAAATAATTGTTAAGACATATCTATTGTCACTATACTCACATATTAAATGGATCAATTCAACTTCTCATCTAAAAGGTATTTGTTCTTGTATCCATTAATTTTTTGCCAACCTCTTTCTCAGTCTGAATATCAAATATACATATTGGAAAGTGTATAATGAATAAAAAAAAGGTGAACAAAACATTAATGGAGTAAAAGAAGGTTAAATTCCATTTAAAAATAAGTTTTCCTTTTAAAAAAGAACACAATTTAGTTCAATGTAAGTCCAGCTCATCAATAGGAAACATTATTAGATATTTTAAAATTATTATGTTTCTATAGTCTCGCTAATTTTTACATGAAATATACTTAAAATTTCATTTAAAAGGATCAATAAAACTTAATAATTTATTGTGTGAAAAAAAAAATTATAGTCTCAAATAATAATATAGCATATCACAATTGTTACTAACTGATGATGCACATTATTGGTAAATCCTCTTATTCTTCAGCCTTTTACTATTTATTATTATGATTAAACAATACGGTGATCATAATATTTTATTATAAAAAATATATATATAGTCATAATTAATCAATCATGATTGAACCAATTAATCAACAATGATTTTAAAGTCAATATGATAAGTAAATATTATAAAAAAATAATAAATTATCAAAATTAGTTATAACTAAAATTGGCTATATAATTATTATATCTCTTAAATTCAGTCATTTCAATTAAATTTAACACATTATTAGTAACAAAACTGATCGTAAAATACAAAAGCACTTTTCAACAATAATTAGATTCTTCAACTGTTAAACTTTTGCCTCAACAAGGCAACTCTGCATGAGAATATGCAATTTTTTTGTATAAAATACAAAAGCACTTTCCATTGAAAACCCTCACACCAGTATTTGTCTCTGTCAAAGTCCCTTGCAACACTTGATTTGTAATAATACATTGTACACAAAGTTAAACCTAAAACATATTTCATAAACCAAAAAGAAACTGTATGCACACGTGTTTGTGAATAACAGTAATAGTAATAATATATAAGCAACATAGGTTAGAGTAATTTACACTTAACAAAGAAGGCCATAGCATATTATATATATAATATGATATTGCATAAGATTAGGGTTAGAAACCAAAATGATCAACAACCCAACATACCTAATTAAGAATATGTTAGCAAGCTATTAGGTTTGAAGTGGTCCAATGAGATGAGATTTACATGTGTTTCTGCTATGATGCTGAGTACAACAATAATAGGTTTTGGTGGCCAGTTGTAGGGATTGTTTGGGAGTACAACAGTAATTATGGAACTGAAGGAATACAAGAAACAAAACTATAATAAAGCTTTGTAATCATCATACACGATAAGCATTATTAGGTAAGGTAAGGTAAATCCAGATTTGATGGCTGCACTAATTCTTCTCTATCAGACTAAAGTTCTAACTAAGACGACAAAACTTCATTATTAACATCATCACATTCTCAGCTCTCTAGTTCAACCTTCTAGGGTTTTCAAGCCAAGAACATGAAGCATAGCATGGCATTCTCTCAGCAAAACTTCATCAATTACTTTGGTATATGGTTAGCTTTCAAATGTTAATGATTATTGGTTGGTCACTTTCTCAAAGTAGTGTAATATCTCATTGAGTAATAAAAATCTTGCTGATTGGTGCTATTATATATGTATGTTACTCTTCTTAAACTGTTACATATTGATGCTAATTATAAGTGATGTTTATGTATTAGTGTTTGTCTAATGTGTATGGTCTAATAATGCTAGGACCCATCTTGAATCAATGCAAATTATATGAGGGTTTGTGGGTAATAGGCTAATAATACCATGCAATAATAATAATAATAATAATAATAATAATAATTGTTATTATTATTATTTCAATTGTTTTTGTGATTGTCTTGAAACTGGGGCCACTGATACAAGAGCCAATTATGCCATAGATTGGTGGGAAAAACAGTGAAGACAGAATGAGAAAAGAGAGAAATCTCATGCAGAGAAGATTTGTTTGGGCAAAGTTTGTAGGGTCAAGCTTTGAGTGGAGCTGCAAAAGTAACACACCATGTGATAGAAAATAGCACATAATGGCTTGTACTTAAAGTTTCATGCCTAACAAGTGTATGCAGAAATGTAACAACTGTAGTAATGTCTAATTTAACATGGTATGTATATGTAAGTTCTTCATATATATATATCATTATCATTGAATCTTAGCTTAGTAAGTTGTACAAAAAGAAATGATTGTGATAAGAGGAATTGGTTAATTCTGATTTAATTACAATTAGCAAAAAAAATCATGTGTAATGCTTCTGATGGTGCATTTAGATTTTACTGAGTGTTGTGAATTACTGTGTGTCCAATATGGACAAACACTTCTCCACTAAACATTTGCAATTTGCATGAATATGATGTTACTGGTCTTTTTTACAAAGTATTGGTTGAAATTGATACTTCAACTCTTTGAAACCATATAATCAAGAACAAAACAAAACCAAATACAATAAAAATATCTCCAATCCACTTTCAATCTGAGCCTCAGATTTTGTGATATTTTCACCTTTGATTTGCTCATGAAATTTTGCTAATGGATTCATGTTCATCAGTGTTGTTGAACTTATTAGGCAAATCAAGCACCAACAACTCTATTAAAGAAAGGGAGAGGAAGGAATGAATAATTTTTATGTAAACAAATATAATACTTAGTCACGTGAGATGAATCTTAGTTTGAAGTTTTAATAAAGCCTTGCAATTGCACAATGGAAAGAGAAATGGCTTTTTGAGAGTTCTTATTTAAATACGAAACCTTTACTATATATTTTACAGAAGTGTTTGATAGAAAATTTGATAATCCATGTTCAATCCTTCCACTATTAAGAATCTAATTTAATTCTTAATTCATGTAAACTTCATAATTTTATATGTAATCTTCAAATTATATTATATAAACCTCAATTCTTATATAAACAATTATGCTTTAATTTTGCAATGAATATATATGTGGTAGCAAAAATGAAATTAAAAGGTAGTAAGTTGAATTAGTTGTATAATAGTAAAGAGTAAATAAGTAACTTTATTTTGAATGAATAGTAACTTAGTAGTGAGAAATATAAATTATACATGATTTCAAGATTCAACTTTGAATAAAATTCAAACTTTGATTTAGGAGTGCAAGTGAGTTTGAATTTACTACCAACCAAATTAAATCCAACATGACTTATGAAAAAAATTGACTTTGGTCAATTCATCAGTCTAATTTGAATTGAGAAAATATCAAACTTGATAATCTTTTTTTGGACTATGAGGATAAGAGTGTTCAAAACTTCACAATTCGAATTTATTATTTGAAACTCATATTATTATTTAAAATTCATAGATACTTATTTGATAAGTGAATTAGATAAAACTCATATTATTATTTAAAATTTATAGATAGATAAGAGAATTAGAGGTCATTATGATAGATATACCAAAACAAATACAGAAGTAATTATTATTAGCAATTAAAAATGGTAGAGTGGTTTCATATCTTTCATATTCTCTATTCATATGTAAGGTGAGAATGACAATACATGTGTATTAAAAAAATCTCATTCATAAAAATATTTTTTTACAATTATGAAACTCAATTCAAATTTATCAATTAAAACTCATTATCTAGTAGGAGAGACAGAAGTCATCATTATAGTTATTTGAAAGTCATTATCTTTAATATTTAAGAAGAGTGGAGTTGTTTCATATTCTTTATTTACATGTAAGGTGAGAATGACAATACATGTGTATTAAATAAAAAGATAAACTCATCCATACAAATATTACCTTACAACTATGAAACTCAATTCAAATTTATCATTTAAAACTCATAGATAGTTATATGGTAGCAAAGACAGAAGTCATCACTATAGTTATATGGAAAGGCATTATCAATAATTAAGAAGGGTGCAAGTGTTTCATATTCTTTATTCACGTGTAAGGTGAGAATGACAATACATGTGTATTAAATTAAAAAAAAAACTAATCCATAGAAATATTATCTTACAATTATGAAACTCAATTCAAATTTATCTTTTAAAACTTATAGATAGTTGTCTGGTAAGAGACACATAAGTCATCATTATAGTTACATGGGAACCGTCATTATCATTATTAATAATTAAGAAGGATGCGGTTGTTTCACATTCTTTATTCACATGTAAGGTGAGAATGAAAATACATGTGTATTAAATAAAAAAATAAACCCATCCATAAAAATATTATCTTACAACTATAAAACTTAATTCAAATTTATCATTTTAAACTCATAGATAGTTATCTAGTAACAGAGGTAGAAATATCGTTATAATTATATGGAAACAGCTACAGATGTCAATATCATTAATAATTAAAATTAAAAAGTATGCAGTTGTTTCATATTCTTTATTCACATGTAAAGTGAGAATGAAATACATGTGTATTAAATAAAAAAGAAACTCATCCATAAAAATATTACCTCTCCATTATGAAAGTTAATCCAAATTCATCATTTAAAACTCAGTTAATTATCTGGTAACTGAGACAGAAGTCGTTATAATTATATGGGAACATATAAAGAAGTTATTATCATTAATAATTAAAATTAAGAAGGGTGCAGTATTTTCATATTCTTTATTCACATGTAAGGTGAGAATGACAATACAGGTGTATTAAATACAAAAAGAAACTCATCCCTAAAAAAAGAAACTCAATTCAAATTTATCATTTAAAACACATAGATAGTTATATGGTAGCAGAGACATAAGTGATCATTATAGTTACATGCAAACATATACGAAAGTATTCATTATTAATAATTAAGAAGAGTGCAATTGTTTTTCATATTCTTTACTCACATGTAAGGTGAGAATGACAGTACTTGTGTATTAAATAAAAGAGAAACTCATCCATAAAAATAGTACCTTACAACTATGAAACTCAATTCAAATTTATCATTTAAAACTCAGATAATTATATGATAAAAAAATACAGAAGTCATCATTATAGTTACATAGAAACAAATACAAATACAAAAATTATATTATTATTAATAAATAATTAAGAATAATTAAGAAAGAAAGTTACAGATGTTTCATATTCTTTATTTACATATAAGGTGAGAATGACAATATATGTGTATTAAATAAAAAAAATCCATAAAAATACTACCTTATTCAAATTCAAATTTATTATTTAAAACTCATAATTATATGATACAAAAACATATATCATCATTATAGTTATATGGAAAAAGATGATGAAGTTATTATTATTATTATTATTATTTATTATTATTATTAATTAAAAAGGGTTAATTATTTTATATTCTTTGTTCACATATAAGATAAGAATGACATAATACATGTATATTAAAATACTTAACGTATGAAGAATGAATTATAGTAACTTTATATAAAAAATTATATATCAAAACTACGTTTAGTTTGAATATATTATTTGGACCTAAAAATTATTAATTAAAAACTATTATAATAATATTTTTTAATATGTGTTGTCTTTTTAGTATTTAACAAAATTATCTCAACAAATAAATATATCACGGCCAAAAAAATATTTTAATTAGTTGACACATTTTCCCACTAAATTCAGTCTAATTAAGTAGTTTACACTTTTTTTATTGAAATAACGAAATATGGAATTTTCACATCATGAAATAATCTTTTGTCAGATGGCAAAAAAGAAAAATCCAAATAAAAACAAAAACCTAACGTAAAGAGAAATACCTAGAAGAATAGGTGTGTATTCACGTGATCCACAGCTTAATTTCCTTTTAAATGCAAATTAGCTTTCTGATAAGCCCTTATAGATAAAATAAATATAAAATAAGAGTTCATTTTCTACACCTCGCTGTAACACAAAATCAAACTGAAAAAGAATCCATCAATATTAAATAACCTAAAATGTTTCATATAAACTTATTATTTATAATAAACAGGATGAATTTATTGATTTTAACTTAAATATAATAGTGTAATTTATTTGAATTTGTAGTAGTATAGAATATAGCTTTCTGTTCTACCAACATGTGTATAACGTTGTTATGATTGCATTGCCCTAAAAAACAAGGAATAATATGTGCTTTACATTATTACAGAAACTGTTTCTACTACGTCTAAGAGACATTAGAGGACCCCTTGTGTATGGGGTAGGTAGGGCAAGTTGGTATGCAGAAAGCAAAGCCATTGATCTTAAAATCAAGGGTTGAAGATGCTGAGATATAAGAGATGAATTGATTAATGTGTAATCATTGTTGCACAGTGCACATTTTCATAGCAGAAGAATTGATTAACATGTAATCATTGTCATCATCACAATCTCCAAATTTTCAAATCTACCAAAATACTACCAAAGGTTAAAGTTTACATGGTTAGTTAGCTGATTGGCATCAAAAAGACAATCAAGAGTCCAAAGGAGGGAATATCAACTGTTTCTGAAATCACCTCCAAAATATTCCTTCTCACATTAGGGTTTACACTTTTTCCTCAGAATAAAAGTGTGTTTGGAAATCAGAATCATAAATCACCTAATCCAAGATAGTAAAAGTTAAACCATTAGCTATTTCAATCTTTGATGTGGAAGATCAGGATCAATCTTTTCTTGTTCAAATTTTACATCATCTTTATCATATGAAAACTTTACATATGTTTTTTTTTAATTTATACATGTGCAAAACATTTAGACAATTATTATAAAAGCTAACCGATTTAGTATATTATAATATAAAATTAACATAGACTAATTTCTTTTTTAAATTTTGATTTGAATCACAGAAGATCATTTACTGTTTCTCAGAATCTGACTCACATCATAAAATAACACTATCTTTAACTTAAAATTTTGAAACATTGAATTTGTAAGTTTTTTTTTAATGTATTGTTCAATTTTTAATTTTTACTTAATGAAAACTAAACTCACTTAATTACCTATCAAAATCCCATATTAACGAATATAGAAAAGATTGATGAATGAAATGGGAGCAAAGAATGAAAATACAATGCCATAACACAAATTAACAGGTAAAAAGAATGTATCTTGAAATCTAAAACTAAGGGAGGTTTTGTTTAGTGGGATGTAAAAGGAGAGACATTAAAAAGAAAGATTAATGATGGGGGAACATTGAAAGTGTGAAGATTCTTGTAAAAAGATGGCTTTGTCCTATGCCAATCATAACATCCTCCTCTCCTATACAAGAACAACCAGACTGGAATGAAAAATGAAATTATACCATACATCAAGCAAAAGGGAAAAAAAATATAAATTAAAAAGAAAAAGAGAGAAAAAAAAGGGTCTTTTCCTTTTAGTTGGTCAGCAGTCAGAATTGCTTGCCATTGCCGACATGATCCACTGTCACTACACCAAATTGAGTAGAAAGATAAATCAGTTCTGAAGAAATCAGCAATACAGCACCCTGCACTACTAATGAGTTCAGTCAGCCACATAACTTTTTCATTTACAGCCATGTTTGACTTTTGGCCAGTCATTAAGGAGCTACAGAAACTTTCATTATTTCTTCCCTTGAGGTGGGTGAACATACTTAAATTAAACAATGAAAAATACCAATATTCTACAATGCAAAAACAGTGAACTCAATGTATAGTAGAGTGCAGTTAAATATACAGTCTGAAATGAGTTAAATTTTTGAGGCTTTTTTAGAGTACTTCATAATGTGTTAGAGAATAGGTTCATGATGAAAAAGAAGGGTGGAGAAAAGTTAGTAGATAAAAGGGGTGGCTATCTTGATGCTAGTTTCAAGCTGCTGTACGTGCAGAGAAAGGACATATTGTGGCATGATTTATTATGGAATATAGTACTACAGTCGTCGTTCATGTAGCAGCAGCAGTATCTATGAACATAACCAATCACAAGTTTAAAATAACTTCAGTACAAATTTTGCTGTCTTTGGTTATTATCGTTTTGATGCATCTTCAGCTTTTACCTCAGTGTGCATATAAATTCTGTACTGATACAATAATTTTTCTTCAAATTATTATTATTATTAACATTATTATCATTACTTTTACATAGTACAAGTACGTGACAACTTAATAAATCATGTACATATTTTTGAATTTTGATTATTTACAGAAGATTAGTGATTTATATTTAGTTTTTTAAGTGTTTTCAAAATAGTCATTTGATATATGTGTTAGCAAGAGATTGCTTTAGTACTAAAAGGCCTGCTGCAGGAATGTTGCTTAATATAGCCAATTTATTTATTTCTTAGATGGATTTGAGCATCTTTCATTTACACTAAGAATCAATTCCTCTCACTGTACAACCGTTAGTGAAGATTAATATACATTCTAATCATATTTATTGGTTCAAAATCAATTTATAGTGAATTCTGTTAAAATAAATTTTACCCTACTTAGATGTCAGAATTGCATGATCTGCAGAAGTTGTATTTGCACGGAATAGAGAGGCAGAAGTTGCATTAATTATTGACTAGGAAACTGTTGTGCTTGCATCAGGTTGATAGTGTCTCAGATTTCAGTTTCATAATTTTATGAAATTTATAGAAGTATGATGACAACAACAAAAAGGGTGTCATGTGCATGTGGCTGACAAGAAGGATGAAAAATGATATGCAATTTCATCACCACCAGAACCCTTGAATCACCAACCTTCTGTTCATGGCTCCAATAATCTGCTGAAACATTGAGTCTGCATACTGCAACAACCCTCTCAACCATATCATGTACCTTCTCATACCGACAGGTCTCTCTTCCTTTTCCATTTTTTTAGGCCACACTCCTTGTTTCAACTTTTTTTCCAAGCCTTTTTAGCAATCATGGTTAATTCTGCAAAATTCCAATTTTCAACATTGAGATAAACAAGGCAAACAAGGCCCCATTAACAAATAAATTATCACAAAAATAAATGTTTCAAAGGAAAGTTTTACCAAAGCTTGTGGGACATTAGCTAAACAAAAACAATAATAATATTCACAAACATAATATATATAGAGATACAGTGTGTGGATTGATGTGAAGGAAGGCCACTCATACCTCACTCTCCTTTGACCATGACACCCTTTGACATGGATATCCACTTCCGATGTGGGCCTAATCATTTTGTAGTAAACAAACACACCAGGAGATATGCCATATTATCTATGAGAAATGCTTCTACGGATACAAAGATTCTTATCTTCTTCCGAGGTTGACACACGTCAAAACCATGTTGGCTTTGCCACCCTACTACTGCTTCAAGCCATTGCAACTCTGCACCAAAAAGTAACATTCAAATTTTGGGAGCCTCCTATTTTAGTGTAACATTCTAGTAACTTAACTCCCTATTCATTAGAGTATCTAGTGGTAGGAGTACACACCATATCATTTGAGATTGCCTCTATCATGAAGAAATATCATAAATTTCATCAGATATTTTTGTTATTAATTTGATATGGTGTTCAGATATAGTGCTTTGTGATGAGTAACCATGCGGTCTCTAGTTGTGGTGAAACATGAGTAGGAACAGATGTAGAGATAGCCTCATCTGTGTTTTCTCTTTCCTCTCATGAAAATAATATAAATTAAATGAAGGGGCCTGACTTGTGACAATTTTGTGCAGTGTTCTCACGCCAAAACTTGAATCAGTTTTCAAAGGTGAGGCCAAATAACTGCCCGATATATGTTTCCATTTTCCTCTTAAGGGTCTCACATGCATCAATAGAGAGACCAAGGAACAACATATACCGTTAGAATAGAAATACTGTCCTTACAGCTAGGAGGTTGAAATTTACTTGAAACTGGACTAATTGTGCTCAGTTTCTGGCTCACTGGTTTGTAACACCATGATGGACCTTAATAGTTTATACCAATTGTTAAGATGTAATTGAGAATTCTCTTATTACTTTGTTACTAAAACACAAAACAAGAGTGGTTGAGATAAGTCCAACAACTATATGGTCCACGCCAAGTGGTTTTAAAAATCAGGAAACATGAAGGGAAACTCTTTACCTTGATAGACCCTACGAGAAACTGAAACTTCTACATCAGGCAGTTTGCAGAAAGCAGTGAGACACCTTTTGTTCTTTGGTCAACTCAGTTTAGAACTAAACTGGAGCATTAAAGTCTTTGGATGTGATGGAAATCAGGTGGTCAAACAGTATGATAATTCATCCTATTTTATTCAATCACACAAATTGGTGTGGCAAGCAGAATCTATAGACTCTGTATTATGTTATGGCATATCAAGACATGAACTATCAATTGAGATCTATGATCAAAATTCCATGGACTATTTGTAGCGTCCTTTTCCCCCTTCAGGTGAAGAAACCACGTTAATGACACCCCATGATGTCATATAAACGTTGTTTTCGTTGAGAAAACAAAAACTTTGCTCCAGATATAGGCTTTCCTCTTGTTTTTTAATAATTTTTCTTACAGACCATAAAATTCAGTTTGCTTTTTAATTTTTAAATGTTTTGCATGAGTGCTTTATATCATATCAATGTCAATAGCTAAAATGGTGAACAACGGAAGCTTAATAAAGAAATTAATCAAATCCTGAAAGCTAGTTCCATAGGCATGAAGAATGCTTCTAGTCCAGAATTTGACCTCCAGAAAGTGAAGCGGAAGAACAAGTAGAAGAGGAATTAGGAATTGAGTTTTTCACAAGAGAGGAAGTTTGTACACAAGGTGTTTCTCATTAAGGCAAACATTACACATTCATTAATTAAGCGCATCTTTTTAAGTTTAGATTGATATTGGAATTCGGATTCAATAATCATTCTCATTACAAAATCACTAGCAAAATTTTTGTGACATGACATTCTTCTTGCTCCTTCGCTGGATTGTTGCTATGCTATTCTGATAAAAGAGTAAGACTTCCTCCTTTACAACCCTAAAAGTACAAAATAATTACTGGAAAAAAGATTGATGATTCATTAGAATCAAAGCTGATCATAACACAGTCACTATAACAACATGCTTTTTTTTGGTCCCTTCTAATATTCCTTCTGTTTCAACCCCAAAGTCATGAAATTTTTTCAACTAGATGTAAGGGAATAATAGAAGAGTCGTGGAAAGAATCTGATAAATCCTAAAATTACACAATTCTATAAGAGTTGAAAAAAAAGCACATTACACTAAGGGAGCATCAGCATAAACCTCAGCCAGCATGCCATCCTCACTACCAGACATGGCAAACAGCTCTGCATCCTTCTCTTCCTCACTGGAAAAGTCTCTCCTTTCAAGCTTTGCATGAGCTGCAATATATATCATTTTCTGAGCCCTCTCCAAGGCAACTCTTGACTGTTTATTAGCTGAAAATTTCCTCATGAAAGACCAATTACTCTTGAACCCACATGAAGTTGCATGCAGAAAAATAAGCCTCACTGCAATCTTCCCCAGGGATTTAAACTCACTCAAACATGTTTCCCACACAAGTCTACTACTCAGTGGATTTGCAACCTTCATCTTCCCTGTCACCGGATCCCTCTGCTTCATCTGAACAGCCTGTGCATAAAGCGGATCAAGACCATCTGACCTCCATTTCATCAGCTCCATCAACACAACATGAGCCTCTTCTCTCGAAGCCAGCCTCGTGAGTAACTTGTCCACATCCTTCTCTTGCTCTCGTGTCAAACACTTATACGGAGGAAGATACTTTCCACTTGCATCCTTAATCAAGTAAAGTGGATCAAGTATAAACGCTGCTGCCCAAGCAGGGTGATAATTCTTCCTAAACCTTTTCTCAACTATCTTCTCCACAGGTCCTTCCACAATGTTGAACTTCTCACACCACTCTTTCACCTTGCTCCTCAGCTCCTCCCAGAGAGGCAAGCACCTACCAATCAATGGCCTCTCAGCCTCAGCATCATGCACCATCCCTCTAACAAGCTTCACAGCTGAATAAACCGCCTCCAACTCGTTCCAAAACCCCTCATTCTGCACCATTCCTGCAACCTCCCTCGCCAACGTATCTTCCATACACATCACCTTGAACCCATCTTCCATCACCACCATCTGTATCACTCTCGCACAGCTCAAAATGTCCTCCAACATAGGAAACACCAACTGAAAATTCTTCAACGGATCACATTTGGGTGAAGGCACGCGAATTAGCCCGCCGCAATCCATCTCCTGCACCCTGCACTTGAGGAAAAGACTCCTCACCTGCGAGTCACTGTTCATGAAATTCGCAACCTTCAAACAATTCTCAATCACAGCCCTGAAAAGCGGCAACTCCCGGTTGAAATCCTTGATCAAGCTAACCAACCCCTGAAGCTGGCAGGAAGTGTTCACCATCCAATGGTGCTGCGCCTCCAAGTTCCTCAAAGCCTTCGCCTTGAACTTGTCTGCGACAATCCCCACACACCTATGGACAACACTCCCAGTAACCGCCGTAACCGTCTCCCACAAAACCTCCTCTGCATACTTAGAATTCTCCACTCCACCAGTGAACACAGCCTTCTGAAACACACTACTGCCATTGGGGAGATTCACCACAAACTTCACCAAACTCTCCCCCCCACCACAACACGAGTTGAAGTTAAACAAACCCCCACTCTTCCACCCGTCACTCGCCAACTGAAAAAACATGGCGTCCCTAATCCTAGCCTCGGACTCAGCCTTGGCCTCCCCGAACCTAGCATCAAGCCTCCCCCCCGAAACCTCCCTCCTCAAATTGGCGGGCAACCCAACCTGGCTCAAAAAAGCCTGAAACTTTCTATGTTCCAGACTCGACAAGGAGACAGAACCACAAGTCTCGTAGAACCAATCGAAGAGCAAGTCCAAAGCAGAATTCACCTGGTCCTTGCTCAAAGCAGGACCAGGAGAAGTCTTGGGACTCTTCAACTTCTTCACACTGTCCTCAAACATGGCCAAAGCACACAAATCATCCTTCCCACCCGACAACATTAAATGCTGTTGGCTCTGCCCGTGATGCTGCAAGTGCATAATGTTGTTATTATTATTATTACTATTGCTGTTGTTGTTGTTACTGTTCTGCATCTGGGTGTACCCGATGTCGAAGCGGGAAGACTCGACCATGGCCAAGGAGTGATTTTGATAAGACGGGGGTGACGTGGCACCCATTTGAGGCGAACCCCTTTTGCGGTTCGAACCGGGAGTGATGGAGGAGATTGGTAGGGGAGAAGGGACCGAACCGGGTCTCAACCCGGAGCTGAAGTTGGAGCAAGTTCCACGCTTTAAGTGTTCGGAAGCTGTTCTTGAAGGGTTTGAAGCCGAGAAGAGAGAGTCGCAGAGGGAGCATTTCAGTTTGACGGATTTGGGGAGACCAGTGTCTGGGTGAGGAACGAGTATGGGCTCGAGGTGGGCCCAGTACCAGGCTCCCTTTCCTTTGATGGCCTTGGTCCTCACAGTGAGGAGGCCCTCGAAGCGTTTGTTGACTGCCCTCACGGCGGCGGCGCCGTCGTCCGATGGGAGGGGGTCTGTGGAGGTTGAGGTAGTTGAGGTCATGGCTTGTAGGTGGAGGGTCAGAAGTGGAGGGTGGAGCGGGGTGGTGACGGTGGTTTCACCGTTTTGGTGGGAGTTGGTGTCGTTTTGGGGCATTTAGCCATATAGGGTTGAAGAGTGAAGTGAAGAAGGTGTTGAAAGTGATGTGAAGGAAGAGAGTAACTGGTGCGAAAAAGGAGTAGAAGGTGCATATAGAGTGGAGCTACTCAACAGGAACCAGAGAATGGAGGAACAGAGAGAGAAGAGAGAGAGAGATGAGTCAACCAAATTTGTATTTCCCAACCAAAACACACAAAACCTCAACTTGGTTTTTTTTTTTTTTAATTAAGATAACTTTCCTTAATACTGTGAATGTTACATAAGTAGTTGTCATATTTTAATTATAATTTTTTTAGTTTAAAATATAAATGTAACTTAATTACATTATTATTTTCTTTTATTTTAAGATTTACATTTTACGTTATTAATAAATTGTCTCAGAAAAAAAAATAAAGATGGTCTCTGAAAACATCTACATTTTACACTACTGTTGTTGGAAAGATAAATACGAGATGTATTTTAATGATATTTTTATATTTTTTAATGTTACCGACAATTAATATAAACATCCTATTATTAGTAGGTAGAGTGACGTTTTACTATATTCGTTATCGTATTCTTTAAAATTTTATCCAAAATCTTTACTTTAGTTTCCAAGGTAACTAAATTGAGAATAGATGTTAAAATTGACTATCAATATGCAAGAAAACAAAATTATGAAAACTTATTTACAGTATAATATGCTTAATTTAATAGATATTTATTCTTCAGTAATGAGGAAATGTGAGTTAAGCGTTTGTCACAGGAGAAAAATATATTTGACAGTAATTTACAGTTACCATTTTATGGACTTTTCGAAATAATATTCAATAAAGATATGCGCGTATTTTTCTAAATAAAAATACTTTTTAACTAAATTGAAATAATTTTGCTGCCCCTTTAGATTTTAAAAGGGTAATTTTGAAATGTATATTTAAAATGAAAACGATAAGAAATAAGAGACAGAAATAATTGTAGCAATAAAGTCTCATGCAATTCATCATAAAAGATGGGTATCTTTACTTCATTTTTTTAAATAAAATAGTGGAGTTTCTGAAAAATACTATAAAGGATTTAATTCAACTCTAAATTACTTAGTTTTTATTTAAGGGAAGGGTTTTAAAAAAATGCATGAAAGAAGTGTAAATAGTCACTCATAAACTCATAATTGTAACTCTATCCATAAAATATTGCTTTTGCATCAATTTAAAAAAAAATAATCAACATCAAAGTGTTATTGTTATTATTATTATCAATAATAAACACATTTAAAATTTCTAATTATCTAGCATGGTATTGAGAGATTATTCTCTTTGTATAATAGAAGATTTAACCTACTAATCAATTTAATCTTTTGAAATGTAAAAAACATACAAAATTTATTGTTTTGGCTTTTGAAAAAGTATTAACACAATTTAAATATTATGTTCACCAAAAAGTGCTTAATTGTTATATATTTATTGAAAAATGCATTGAAGAAAGAAGAAACAAAGGGTTGAAACAAGTTGATGATAAATGAAGAATTAACTAAAATCCAAGGAAGAAGAAGATGTTGATGGCATTGATATGGTGATTTTGATTGGTTTTATTAATGGAGAAGACCTTAGTTTCCATTTCAACAGGATCCTGGACTACCATCAAAACCACATTTTTATGGCTCATAGCTTTTCTCAAATCACTTTCACCCTAACAAAAAGAAAAGCACTTAAAATTTTAGGGTTAAGTTCAATTATTAAGCTACTTGTTTTACTTTTGTCGTCTTCTTATTTGATTTGTTCCTCCATTCTCTCTCTAATTACGCTCCACTATCAATCACTAAAATTTAACTTTTGCATAGAGGATAACAAAATTTTGTTTCCATCAAAAAAATCACTTTTCTTCTAAAACTATTATTCTAACCTATTTTAGTTTGGTTTAAAATATAATCATTGTGTTTCATAAGAGAATATAATAGTCATAATAATATGAAAAAAAATATATGCTTTATTTTTATTAAAATGGTTGGTTAATGGGATTAGATTCCCATAATCTAGGCTTTTTCAAATTGCATAACAAAAAATATATAAACATAACTTTTTATTATCACCATAAACATGATTAGACTAAAAATGTCATGAATTAAAAATAATTGGACCAATATAATTTGCTATGATGTATTATATATAATCAGTCTAACAACTAACAAACACATTGATATGATATTTTTATTATTTATTTAGTTATTTTAAAATCCATATAAATAAATCAATGAAAATTAACTATTCAAATCGAATCATAAAATATTATTAATAAACATTTCATATAATATTCGAACTAGACCAAATTAGAATATAATAAAATTGAATCACAAAACATACCATTCATATAAAATCTGAATCAGACCAATTAATTTCAAAACTTTGATGATAAGCACCCTGCATTTGTTTCTTTTTTATAAGCTTTTTTTTATAAAAAGAAAATGATTATCCGACAATAGGAAAGAGAACTGAAGACAGCTTTACAACTATTATAAGTAAATTATTATTAAAATAATGTAAGTGGTGATTACAAAAATGCATCTAAAATGTAGGACACTATAGATATACTATACCCCGTGAAACACAATCAAAATAAATCTACGTAAAACTATTGTTATCTGTGTAAAATATTAATATGCAATAAGTTTGTATCTATTTTAATGAGAAAGGGTGAGATTATTTCTTCTTGGTAAACACATATCTATGGTGCATATATTGTAATGTAGTATAATACCACTAAAAATAGGTTCTAAATATTAAGAAAGTGGCTTACTAAAATGTTAATATGATTCCAGTTTCAATATTAAAAAGATTAATTTTGCAATCAAAATTTAAAAAAAAAAATAATGCAATGTTACTATAACATTTTGGACCGTAAGGCAATTTTACGAGTATTAGAAAATGGATTTAAAATTGACAAAACAATAATCATTGTGTTTTAATTAAAAGAAATTATTCATAAAAATTGAAATAATTTTATTCTTTATTTCTATAAAACATACTAAAAACTTAAATAATTTAAATTTTTTTTCCTCTATTTAGATAATTTATATGATTATCTTCCTGTTTTTTTTGCTAAGTCCACAAGTTGAAAGATGATAGATAGTAGATTTAATTTAGTTGTAGAGAGTTTTGTTTTAATAAGTTTTATGACCTTAGTTTTTTTAACTCTTTTTTTTCTGTTTTACATGTGGTTTTTAGTTTGACGGAGTATAATCAGAATAAAAGATAATTTTATTAGTTTGAGTCTATAAAGATATATTTGTTTGTTAGGTTTGGATTCCTGAACGTAACATAAAAGATGTGTTGGTATATGTAAATTTCGATGGATGTGTTGATATAAGTAATTTTTGACATATTTATTGATGGAGCAAAGGTTGTAGAAAATTAACTACGACATTATATTCGTTAAAAATTGCCAATAGGCAACTATAAGTTTTATCAATTGGATTTACTAACAAAATTTTGTTCATAAAAAAAATCTTTTTAGCGATATATATACATTATTATCGATAAATCTTGGTTATTGATACTTATTGTAGTGAATTAGATTTATTGAAGAGGGAATCATTTCCAAATAAAAGAATCTAAAATTAAAATATAAATTAGGTTATAAAAGTAAATAAACAAGTAGTAGAATGGTTAGGTACAAGTTGAAGGAAATTAAGATTATGACGTGTTATTGGAAATTTGCTTAGATTTTATATTTGAATGAAATATGTGAAAGGTTTAATTATTTGAATGTTAATTTGATATTGATAAATTGTAGATATGTTGGGCTAAATATAATTGAAATCATGTTTTATAGTGTGGATTAAATATACTGATGACCATAGTATGTTTAGATGTTGGATTTTTGTTATGCTTATGATTTTAAAAAAGGCAAAAATAAAACTCCAACAATATCATTTATTCGTTTGAGCAATTTTTAAAATTCATACTCTTAAACTTCAATTATAAAGTAAATCAACTTCTCTTAAAAAAAATTACATGATATTATCTATTATGAATGAAATTATATTATTAACAATTACATTAAATTTTTAAATGTTTTAAAATTATACCCCATCCCATCAGTGTTCAAATATACCTAATAAGAAGGTTAAAAAAATAAGTTATCACTCCTATGAAAATTTTAAATTTAAAAAATATTTATTTAGTTTAAAACTTTTAAAAAAATAATAATAATTTTAACTTAAAGCTTATACATTTTGAACTTTATTCACTAAGAAGTTAAAATTAGAGTTGTAATCCTATTTTTTAATTGATTTTAAAGCCATTCTAAAACTATCATTTAAGATTATTTCATCAAAACAACTAAACTTAATCCAAAAAACACTGATGTGCTCATTGTACGAATCTCTCAAGTAAATTTAACAAAAAAAAAATCTTCATTTACTCCTGAGTCCTATTTATCAAACGAATTTTTATTGGATAGAATTTTTTATATTAAAAATCACTGTCTCTTTGCCTCAAATATGTAACATTTGTGAGATTTGTTACAAAAATATACAACAATTTACAAAACATTCATGCATCTAATTTAACAGTCAAATAATATACAATAACTTATATAATTCTATAAAGCCAAAACTATCTTATTATTTCTCTGTTTTTTAATTTGATTAAATTCGTTTTAAGCACTTTAAATTCATTTTAACCTAAATGGGTTATACCAAAACATCGTATATAATTGATTCTATTAACTATTCTAAATCAAAATCTGAACCAAATCAC
>Ga0123340_1000452_pt1 | contig 27049 bp, 9 predicted proteins | sample SirMexnodulemix_FD_89961 | JGI IMG/M metagenome (GOLD analysis project Ga0123340, IMG submission 89961) | Root nodule microbial communities of legume samples collected from Mexico - Siratro Mexico nodule mix | ecosystem: Host-associated > Plants > Roots > Nodule | place: Mexico: Nepantla...
ATCATACATTAAAAGTAACAAATATAGATGTAGATAAAATTAAATGAAAATATTTGATGGAAAGAGTTTAAGTCAATTGAAATTTTCCATCATTTAATCAATAGCATACCCAAAAGTTCTCTTAAATATTTAAAATGTTCTTCTACAAGGGGTTTTATAAAAATATTTGCTAATTGTTCATCAATTGAGATAAATTGCAAATCAATGGTACCCTTTTGAACATGGTCTCTTATAAAATGATGTTTAATTTCAATTTGCTAAAAAAACTTGTTTTATAAATAAAATAAAACAAAATTGAAGAAACTAAGTTAATGAAAATCAAATTAAAAAAAATTATGCAGAAAATATGACACCTTGCCTAAATAGTCACATCATCAAATACGTGTAAACTCTATTAGATATACCCTCTAACACGTAAAAGATTTAGACTAACAAATGCAAGCAAAAATAAATACTTATCTAATAGACACGACAAACCGTGTAATCTTCGATGGTCTTTGTTAGTAAAATGTGAACGTCTCATCCGTATATGACCAATTCCAACAATTCTCGTTCATCTTTATCTATTGTCTCTCTGTCTCTTGTCTCTCAATTCTAGGAATGTATATTTTCTTACCTTTATGAACAGTGAGCATCCATTTTCCCAATTCAAATATTTAAGTCTTCTTGTTTGGATTTAATATATCTGCAAGAGGAAGAATTTTCTCTTTTGGAACCCACACTGTTTTAGGTCCTTTCATGTTAGTTTTCCTCTAAGATTTATTCTTGAAGATTCCTGCATAAATATTAGTAGACAATATAGGATGTACAATGAAAGAACTAGATGATGTATTATTTTGATTACGACCTACTCCTTCTTATCATGAGACTTCCTAAATCTTTTTTATTAACATGTCAAGAAATCTTTCATTTTTATTTGAATGAGACAAAGCTTTTCGAAGAGCCATTTTCAGTTATAATACCATCAATATTTGTCTCATTTGATTCAATAGGTCATTTTCCTATTTTTTTTCTCTAATTAACACAAGTTCTTTTTCCAAGTTTTTGAGATTTGTGTTCTGAACTGCAAGGTCCCTTTTAAGGTTCCTATTACACAATCTTTCTTTTTCTTGGAGAAGCTTTGTGTTTTTGAGAGAAATATCATTTAGACTAGCTTTCTGTTGTTGCATTAATTTAATTTCTTTGCAAACATTTTTATAATTTCTTTTCATAGTTTTGTATGTAGATGCAATCATACCATTATTAGATATTGTTTCTTGATAAGTTAAACATAAACTATCAATATCAATAAAATCTATCTCATTATCTGAGTCGTCTGACATAGAGTTATCTGCCACATCATCCATGGGACCTATGTTTGCCTCCTCTTCAGAATCAGAAATGGATGAGTTCAAATCCTCCAAGTTGACATAAGACTCTTCTTCTTTTTGGAGAATTTCTTCTTCTTTTCTTTCTCATCTTTTTCTTCAACCTGGTGAGGACATTCTAATTTGAAGTTTCCTGACTTCTTGCAGCCATAGCAGACTATCCTTTCATCTTGCTCCTTGTCATCTTTAGTCCTGAACCTTTTTTCCTTTCTCTTGCTCTCTTACTTTCTGAACATCCTTTTGATCTTGTTGGTGACAACGGGGATCTCATCATCACACTCTATATAATCTGATGTATTGTCTATGTCTTTAGAAGCTTTGGATGATACCTTTTCTTACCTTTGTGTGAGATCTTAAATGTGAGATTCTTTCCTTTGGAAGCATTATTTTCATAATTCTGCAAGACCTGCTCATATATACTAAGAATACCAACCAATTCCTCCAAGGGCATGGCCTCAAAATCTTTAGAAGTTCTGAGAGCGATTTCTTGGACTCTTCACTTAGCAGGTAAAATTATGATAATTTTATCATTGATTTCATATTGACTAACAGTTAACCCCAAGGATCTTAGCCTGTTTAGGATAACTTGTGTATGTTCAAAATTATTATTGTTAATAGTATAATATTAAGTGTAAAAATTCATTTCCTTTACTAGATAATTTGGCGGAAGTAGATTATATGCATGGAATATGACTTATTGGGTGAAACAATTTTTTTTTTAACCATGTTGATTAGCTTGCAAGAAAGAAATATTATGAAAAAATTTCAGGACATTCATGAGAACCTTTTGTTCTTGATGATTATAGTAGGGTTCTTTCTAACAACCCCATACTTTTACCAACAAAATAGGATACAAAAAAATGTCAGGAGTCTTGTCCTTTACAACCATTTCTTATTATCCAAGGTCATTTATTAACTAAATCTAAGTGACTGGATCATAAAATAGAGTAGTTTTTCAAAATAATCACAACCAATTGTCCGGAGAAAAACTATAGCGCAAGAAAGGGAGTAGTTTCTTATACTGAAATATCCTAAAATCTGATAGGAACATCTTCTAAAAATTAATTAATGTTTATAACTAAAAAATAAAGTAGCTTCTCTATTTAACATCTTTACAAAAAAAAATTAAATTCTATATACAAACTTTAGACTAATAATCTAAAAGCACCATGTTCACGAGGAAAGGGACATGTTTCCTTTCAGCATTATATTTTATTACTTGGCACATGGATAAGGTAAAAGATTTAATAATATTAAACTCTTTAGGAAAGAAGGATTGATAAAAAAATTCAGAAAATTTCTAATTGAAGTCGTTGAACTACCCATAGCAATATTGCTTCACTATTTAGCTTCTCACCTTGATTAAACAAAAAAAAAAAGGTTTCACATTATGGATATTACCTTTGATTCATAGCATACTTAAAACCAAAATCAAAGTCCTAAATCTTTTCCTCCTAGCATAACAAATATCAAGGTGCGGTGTGATAGATATTTCAATTGATTCATGTAGAAAAACCAGTACAAAAGGGTCAAAATTGAGGTTAATAGTAAAAAAATGGGCTTACAAACAGGTACTAGATAGAGCTCAACTGTGGTTGTAACTTAGATTGGTAAAATAACAAGTTTGATTAAAGGGAAACAAAAGAAAAAGATCACAGACTTTCTAAGCATAATTCAACCCATCAATTTTCTGAGGGAAACTTATTTGATGCTAGAAAATAATTGTTGGCAAAGGACAACCCATGTGATAACAACTCAAAATTTTTCAAGCTAACACTTGAAATTATGGGTTCTATATCATTTGAGATTATTATTTGCTTAGATATCTAGAAAGAAATTCTGCAGAAGACAAAGTCAAGAAATACATATCTTTAATCAAATATATGACTTTTAACATGAGCATATGGTCCTACATAATTTAAACATAAGTTTCTTCATTTCCAATAGTTATTTTACAAAATAACTACATATTTTACAGTACCTATTATTATTATTATCCATATACTATCTATTATACATATCTTCTACAAAAGTTTTACCTATTATACATAATTTATTATTATTACTATTGCATCTTCACCATGTAGGAGTCATAAACAGATTGATGATAGGATTATTTTGAGGGCAAGGTGGCATGCCAAAAGTCACCACTACTGTAAATGTGGTATTAGCTCTGCCTTGAAAAGTAACAGTTCCTTCCACAATATCAATCCTCCATTCATGACCCGAAAAGAAGGCTACTATATTTGCTGTGAAAGGAGTCGCAAGATTGGGTGCAGCCATTATTTTATATTATAGGTTCATATAGTAAAATAAAGAGAAAAATGATATATACAGTCTTTATATAAAAAGAAATTTTCTAAAAATAATTTTAAACGTTACTTTAATTTATTTACAATAAAATTACAATAACTCATAATATAATTAGCATGAAATACAATAGCAGTTAATAGGATAAATGAGCAATTAATATCAATCTCCTGCCAATAACACACATTCTCCTGCTCATTTGAAACCTTAAGGAACAAATTCTTTCAGCCACAAACCATATCCATTAAACCACATCATGATCATGAGTGTGACATATACAATACATAATTTATATTTGAGAACTAGTATAACATACAATTAAAAAATATAACATGAGGCTTGGGGTACCTCATTGTAAGAATATTTTAAGAAATAGAAGGTAAAATAGTATATCTCCTTTCCCCTTACCTTGGTTTGAAGATTGTTCTGGAAAAGAGAAAAGTCTGGTGAACGATTAAGTGAATTGTGAGATGATGTTGTTTCTTGAGGAAGGTTTTTAAGAAAAGTTTGGTGGCCTCTCTCTCTTAGGAGTTTCTTTTCCTTCTGTCCAGCTCCCTGTATTTGTTTGATTCTATCTTGGTGGCTTTAAATAAAGAATGTTTCCATTCATATCTAATGTTTGCATTTATTGTGAGGGGTGTTTATGTAATACTACTTAATGACGTAAAGGATGAGCTTCTAGCATTTGAGGAACGTGATTTTATCCCATGCATTTAAGTTTTGTACTTTTATTCTTATCTTTCATAGCATGCACCATATATCATTTACATCAGTAAATATCTTAACATCCTTGTATATTAGATCTAACATTCACCTGTAACCCAACTCTAATTTATTAAACCTAGGTTACTCTAGAACGATTCCAGGCTTTCATAAAGGAACTTAACTAAGAGCTCTATCAATCCTGTTTCTTTGACTAGTTAACCTAGCCTGGTCTGGGAGCTAAGACTAATATGGACTAATGATGCATGAATTTGAAAATTTCAATTTGTTAATATTTTAACATTATTAATAAGTTAATTCTAAACAATTTTTAAAACCAAGTCTAAACTTTAACAAATTATTTCTTTTAACTAAAATAAATTTCGAAAAAGTTTTAAATATTTAATTTTAACCCCTAATAACGTTATTTCAACACTTACATCAATACAATCAATTTTGACCATACAAAACCAACCAATAGTTTAATTTTAAACAAAATTCTGCGATATAATGAAATCCAAAAATTTATCGTTTAATCTTGAGTATTCAAAATTTTCTTAACCAAATCCAAAAATTTATATTTATGTTTATCTTCACTCTATTATAAGAAGAAAATTTCTCATAGCGTACATAAATGCACGAGAATATAATAGTAATAATAGTAATAATAATAATAATATTAGTATTTATTTAAAATTTTGAGGATGTTACAACTTGCAAACGAGATTCCATAGATTGTATTGATTTATGACCTTTTATATGAAACATTTCATATTGACATTTAAGCATAGTTAATTTATTTCTTTTTACCTCTTTTGAACCTTTATATGTGAGAGCAAGTGTATCCCACATCTCCTTAGCGCTGACCATGACATTCACCTTTGACATTTCTTCCTCAGATAAAACACACATTATAAGGTGCCTAACTTGAGCATTATTTTGAAAGATGCACTTTTCTGCCACAATCATAGATTCAAAAGGAAGCAATTCTCCTGATTTATCAATCAATGTAGGAATGCCATTTTTAATAATATTGATTAACTTCATACCGTTATATTGGATGAAGCCAATCATACTCATCTTCCAAAGCTCGTAATTTTGACCCTTGAACAAGGGTGGTCAACCCACGTGTAGTTTGCCTTCGTCCATTCAAATCTAATAGGACCGTGCAGTCCTGTGAAGAACTACACCTGAGGTTAGCTCTGATACCAACTGTAGGAACAACTGGCTCTAGAAGGGGGGTTGAATGAAGTCTGAACGTATTTCGCTATCAACAAAAACCACCAAACAAAATCATCCAAGGCTAGCATATATATGCTCAGATGAAATAATTTTATATTGGTTCACCCTAATCTCTTGGGCTACATTCAATTCTCCCTTGAATAAACAGTTCAAGAGGCTCCACTATTCAGTAAATAGTTACAATGAGTACACAAACTTCTCCAGGTTACAACAAGTACACAAACCTCTCCAGGTTATCCGAGTACACAATCCTCTCCATGTATACCAGTCTCAATCTGCCCTTAAGATCAAGACCACTCAAGATTTAAAGAAACACTCTCAAAAGAGTGAACAATGAAAGTTCACAAGGGTTTACTTCATAATAGTGAAGAATTACACAATAGTTTGGCACAACCCGAAAATCTGAATGCTCTTAATAGCAAATTGACCATAGACACTCAGTAGATACTCTAATTCTTCAATGTATTTCATAATGTATATATCTTTTTACTTCTTCTTGTATGTTGTTCAACTTGAGATTATTTCTCTATATGTAATTTTGTAGAAACTAACAATTGGAGGCTTGAAAGGTAAATCTTAACCACCTACTGTTGAAACTAGACGTTAGATGCTTGAAAGGGCCAATCTTGACCATCTAATTGTTGAAAGTAGCCATTGGGAGAAAAACTCAAATTCTTGATTCTGGGTTAAAACTGACTTTATCTGCATACATAAACAATTTAAACAACACAAGATATCTTTGACATGAAATAATTAATCATGTTTAAATATTTTATAATAATTTGAATCATTTCCATTATGAACAAATTTGAACGTTAAAGAACAACATGATTATGATTTTGATATTTATGTGAAAGACACTTTAATTTGTCTTTCATATTTAAAAACAATTTTAAAATATTTTCTTTTTTTAATTTTTATCAAAGTTAATTTAATAAAATAACAGTAGATAAAAATTATCTGGATATGCAGTTTGTTTGTACATACTCATCATGCTTAGAGATATATGAATATTACTGTAACAGACATGTAAGATCATCAACTTGTGAAAAACTTTCGTTTCCAGCACATAGAAAACTTTCCTCAAATTCCAGCAGAAATTCAACTTGTTAAAAACTGATTTGAACAGGTTAAAATTACTAACCATTGTAATATTTTTCAAAACCAATAAAATGAAATTTGAAGGAGTATTATCAACACAGTTTAAAACCAATCTAGCTGGTATACAATTTTATCTATTCGAAAGTTTATCAAAATAAGTTTTAGCATATGAAAACTACAACAAGAATTTAAATCTATATATGAAATTGTGCCTTAAAGAACCATACAATAAGCTTTTCAAGAAATAACCAATATGTTAAAACAATAGTGACAAAATATGAAAAACCATATGTATCAAATACAACAAGAGTTAAGCAAGATTGATAAACCAATCAATGTAGCTTTAAAGCAATAATAAAAATTGTTTTGACAAAAATTTATGCACCTAAGAAGTTGTAATTGAGTTCTTTTTGAATATGTTTGATATGGATCTATAAAACAAGAATTTTTCAGCCAAGAAATGAATGTACCAATATTGCAGTTAATTCCTAGAAATATTAATAGGTTAAATCCAATTTTAACAGGTTAAATTTGCTGTCATAATGTAAAGAATGGTGTTGCCCAGAAAAAATAACAGGTTGTTTTTAGATTTTAACATGATGTTTATACCAGTAAAATTCAATATGCACCAAAACAAATTGTGAATAGAAACAGGCAAGGGCAGAGAGGATGACACAATGATTTTTAGCCTGGTTCACTCTTCTTCAAGCTACATCCAGTCCTTTGCACAATAATGCAAATATTTCCACTAAATTTGCAAGTTTACATACACAAACACACTCAAGAATCAATCTTGAACACTACAAGAGTGACACTACTCCTTATGCAGCACCCTACCACATAAGATGCACCACCCTAGTGCTAAATGCAGAACACTACTATTGTGTTTGATGCAAACAATACAACCAATATGAAATTACACAAGATTACATTATACACTATGCTTAAAAACCCTATTTAAGCACTATACAACCAAGAAATGAATGGTACACGAATTACAAACTACAAATCAGTATCACAACAACTTAAAACCAGTCTATATGCAGAAGAAAAACACTTATCTCTGCAAAAGAGCAGTTGCCATGACTTTCCTAACCAAGTACATGCAAAACTTCCTTTAAGAATGAGAAACCAATGTGATCTTTGTCAAATCTTGATCAAACTCTCTCACTTTGATGGTGTTTTCTCCAAGAAGCTCTCAAGTGATTCTTTTGAACGTATTACAAAGCTTTTAGAATTGAAAATATGTGCCAAATCACGCTGCACAAGTGCTTATATAACATAAGCCAACTCTGTTAAGTGAAAATAACATGTTTTGCAAAATCAATAGGTTGTTTTTTACTTAAACTAAAAAACATCAAGCTATTTTCTGTAAAAAAAAAGAACATGTTGTTTTTAGTCTTGAGCAGCTACACTTTTAAAACCACTTTCAAAATTCAATTTTCACTTGGTTTTTAGGGATAATATTGCAAGCAAATGATTAAGAGACACACACAAATGCATATATGATCTAAACTAAGTCTATACTACCCCAAACCAAGGAACTAAAGCCTTCCTTCAATTAAGTCGAGTCTTCATGTAATTTCTTTGTCAAATCACCATAGTAAGAGCTTCTTCACCAGCTCAGACAGTAAGGTGAGTTTTGCACCCACATATATACTATGAATTTACCTTATATCTTGTCGATATAGGATCTCCAATACACACCCCTCACATTGAGGTTAGTCAACTCGTGCATGGGACTAGATATTTACGGGTGGTTCAATAGCGGTAACACGATAGACCCATCAAACATCACTAAGATAAACTCTAAATGACTCTGATACCATCTTAAGAAGTGAACTTTAAGCTTAATTCAACCTTATAAGTCTTACTTGTAAGATAAGGTTTGCACCCACTTATATACTATGAATTATGTGTGGGCTTTATATTTATGGGTGGTCTGGCGGGTGACACAATAAGCCCATCAAATCTCACTAAGATAAACTCTAAATGACTCTAATATCATCTTAAGAAATAAACTTTAAGCTTAATTCAACCTTACAAAATCGACTTATAAGGTGAGGTTTGCACCCATTTATATATTATGAGTTAACATTATCTCTGGTCGATGTATGATCTCTAACATAAGATGAATCTAACATTATTAATGACAAATTTTGATGTTGTTTATTGTTATATAATTTAAAGTATAATTTTAGATTATATTCTTTATTTGAATGATGGTAGGATTTAAACTTGAACTCTTAAACATTTGAAAGCTATTTGTTAATTGTACTGTACATGGCCAAGATCATATTTCGCCAACGTCATTTCAGCAAAACCTCACCGAATACATGTCGAGGGACGTAACTGACAAATAAATAAATGATTAAAATATGTTAATCAGTCCATACTTTCATACTAAACCGATATTAACCTTGAGGGGCATGTTAGTATAAACCCACTTAAACAATAACCCAACTCCCCTCTATAAATATATATACACCACCTAGGTACAATTTATGTTTTGATAACATTAAATACTTCAACTACCAAAGACTGACTTATGTGTTGAAAGATCTTTTACAGATACTCATCCCACTCCAATCGAGATATGATAAGTAGTCATTTAGTAAGATGATAAGATTATCTCAAAAACATTCAAGAATCATCTTAAGGTAAAGACAAAGATACATTCTTGATTCGTACAAAAAAATAATAATCACATCTTAGTTGTTGCATTTATAAGACTCTAATTTAAAAAAAACACGTATAGAAAGTGAATAAAAGATGCATACTCCTTACATAACATCTAAATAATAAACTAGACATGTCTTTGTTATGTTAAGTGGGTATACTTTAGTTGGTTAAAAAAGATGTGAGTTTAAAAATTATTTTACAAGTATTCAATTTATACGTATATAAAAAAATACATATCGACATAGTAAAAAATATATGTATACGGTGAGAGATGGATGGAGAAGAAGTGTGAGCGAGTGAAAAGGTGAGGAGAGAAAGAAAGGGTTGACAAAAATTAGAAAGTGGTATAGATTAAGGACTTCATAATTTAAAGAAAAGGAAGGAGTGAACTAAGAAAAAAGGGAGTGAGAATAACAAGCGACTCCATTAAGTGGGCTTCAATGGCCCATTATAAAGCTATTATTGTGGCACTGTTGCTTCTCCTTTTCTTCTCTCCTAATGGCTTTTTGCCGATTCGCTTATTGTTCCCCTGCTTCATCTGCTTCCACCATTGCTCGTTTCCCGAAATACCCTTCACAACAAGTTAAATTCTCTTTGCTGCCATTCTCATTCGCAACCATGGAAGCTCCTCCAGAAGGTTATCGCAGGAACGTTGGTATCTGTCTCATGAACTCCCACAAAAAGGTTCGTTCCTTCGTTCGTTATAAATTCCTCTGCTTTTGGTTTCCGCTTTTTATTCATAAAAAATTCGTGTTTTGCAGATTTTCGCGGCTTCGAGGCTCGACATTCCCAATGCTTGGCAAATGCCTCAGGTATCTATCTTTTGATTCTTCTTTGCAGTTATCTATCTCTATGAATTCAATTCAAAACTAAAACAAATTCAACATTAAATTGCATGTTCGTCGTGAACTACTCGGTAATTTTTGAATAGCATTACTTTTTAGTTGGATCCTAATGAGGTTTTTTCATTAAGTGTCGAGAATTTTGAAAACTATTATAAATTGTTGTTTTTTGGCGGATTAAGCTGCCGAAAACTAATAGCAGGGAACTTTTTTTTAGTTCAAGGACTTTAGTTTTGTTTGAAGACCTATTTTAAACGTTCTGAAATAGTTTAGGGAGTAATGGAGTGATAGCCTGAATTCTCTAAAAAATTATTGTTATCTTTCTGTGAGAACTCGAAAGAAAGCAAAAATCCTAGGCAAATGTTTAACAGTAGCAGAATGTTGATCAAGCTTTGGAATTGTGGAAAAACTTGTTGTGGAAAAACAAATAGAGAAATCCGAAGAGTTCGTGATTTTACTCGTATTTCAGCGTGTTATTTGTTGAAAGGAATAATGAACTGTCAGTTTGTAATCTTCTTAATTGTGGCATCTTTTAGGGTGGTATTGATGAAGGTGAGGATCCAAGAAATGCAGCTATCAGGGAATTAAGAGAAGAAACAGGAGTTAAGTCGGCAGAAGTGATCGCAGAGGTGCAAATTATGCATTTCTTTACTTTCTAACTCCGTACAAATTACATGCTTGGTTGTACTTAATTCGTAAGTGCGAAATCATTTTTCACCATTATAATAACTAGTTTACGTAATTGCATTTATCCTCCCTTTTAGGATACTCATACCAACTTATAGCCTTGTACAAGGCTATGAGCGCAGTATATGATGACTGCATGTGTTCAAACTTTTAGAATGAATGAAGTGGGCAAGGCCTTCTGAAGATGTGGTATTGTATGTGTTAAACTTTGTTTGATTTTATTGGATGCGATGCTTCAATATTTTAATCACAGTATTTTGGTTTGTTTATATTGTTTTATTAGGGCCTATTTGGATGAATTTCTCCATAAGAACTTTAAGGAAGAAAAAGTAAGAAGAAAAATTGAAATTAGCTTATGCACTGGTTTATTTGTAGAAGCCCTCCAGTATAGTTTTTCTTAATTTTTATTTATTTCTTACACATAATGTAATTTTAGCTTATACAGAAGTCAAATAATTTTTTTTTCTTCTTATTTTTCTTTACTAATAATGCTTATGGAGAACTTCATCCAAACAAATCCTAAAGTCTAGACAGTTAGAAGTTGGTTGCTCATGGAAGGAAAGGAATTTTGACACAAGGATGATTGTATTCTTGAGGCTGCGGGTTGAGAGAAAACTGCTAAGCATGAAAAGTGTACAAAAGATATGGTAGTTACCTGCTTCAGTCTAGCCTAATAATCATAATTTAAAACAATTTACCTTAAATTTTTTCTTGAATGTGGAGTTCACAGACATATCGAGATATCTAAGGCTCCATTTGGTTTTAGAAAACTTTTTTGTTTTCACTTTGTTTCCTGTTTTCTTATGTTACAAGGAAAAAAATGAAAACAGAAAGCAAGAAATAGTTGTCCGCCCTATTTCTTAGATAAACTTTTATAAATAGGAAAAGTAAAACCAAGAAAAATAAGAGACATTTACTCAAAGAGAACTGTCCCTAAGTTTTCCTCATAATACCATGTGTAGACAGGTTTTTATAGTTTTATTACGTTTTCCTACCTAGATTTAGTCTTTCAATTATGAAACCTACGAAATCATTTTGACAGACACAGGCCAACTCAATGTCACAGCTTAAATTAGGCCTGCGAATGTTTATATCTCTAACACGCTCCTTCATATGACAACCCACTTAGTTCTTCTGCCAAAATACAGATCACTTAGAAGCACAAGGCGACAAGGATCATACCCCGACTACTAGATTGTAGATGATAAGAAGATTCCATGTCAAGGATCATACTGTTTCTCTGCTTATGAAAAACATCAAATTGGCCCTTTTGTGAAGATTAATACCATCAATTATGTTCACCATGACCAATTTAATTGCAGAATTTGATGTCATATGTATCTTTGGAGTACTGATTTGATGTATCTGCAAATGTGATGTTTCACATCTTTTGGTGGACCAAAATGATAATATTCCAAAAACTTCATTGTTGGTGGAGGCCTATGAATGGTTTATATTTCCAATTACCATAAAAAATGTTTCCGAAGAAAGGTGCCTGCAGCTAGTAAAAATGTCTTAATAAAATTATAAAATCTTCGTGAACTATCCTTTTTTAAAATTAAATTGTTACTGTCTATCCTCATTAGGCCTTTGAGCTGTGTTGAAGAAAATAATCAGCCCCCTTTCAATGCTTCTGTTTATGCTAGAGTTACAATGTTACATCTAATCATAGTAATTTAATCTATGAATGTCAGTTAATCCACTCACTAATATTGGTTTTCACCTACACGAAATTCTGATAAAGCAACTTTATTTTTCCTTGCTGTAATGATAAATGTTCATCCTGGTGGCTTTATGTTGTAGGTACCATATTGGTTAACTTATGACTTCCCACCAAAAGTGAGGGAGAAATTAAATATTCAGTGGGGATCTGATTGGAAGGGTCAGGCACAGAAATGGTAAACATTTGGATATGCTCAGTCTGGATGGAGTAAAACCATTAGAATAGTACACAACCAGATTATATAATGTTTTTGACAAGTTTTTTTTAAGCTTACTATGATGAGGCTATAGGGTATGCCTATATGCATGTGTAGTTTTGTTTGCTAAGTAGTGTTTTTTGGCACTATTGATTTACACAGGTTTCTTTTAAAGTTCACTGGGCAAGATCAAGAAATCAATCTTCTGGGTGATGGTACTGAGAAAGCTGAATTTGGGGAATGGTCATGGGTATCGCCTGAAGAAATAATTGATCGTGTAAGTATAAATGATGGTGACAACTTTTTCGTACTTGTCCAAGGACAATTAAGGCGGGATACTGTAGACAATATATGACTTGGTTTATCTTTCTCTTTGCAGGCAGTGGATTTCAAAAAACCTGTCTACAGGGAAGTCCTTGGAGAGTTTGCTCCACATTTCCAATAATCTTATCTCTGGCTGAAATTGTTATGGCTTCCCGATGACAGGTGCTTTGGTGATTCTGAGGCTGCTATTAGGAAGAATGTATTCCGAATAACTACCAAGACACGCGAAGAGAGCTGTTTATTGTATGTCCGAGTGAAATATGTACTATGATGAACATTGGTATGCCAGGAATTGCATCTTTCCTTTCCACTTTTTTTCATGATGAAACATGGCACGTATTTTACCGTATGAAGTGAGTTTTGTGATTTCTAACCTAAAAATCCTGTCCTTTTGTGAACGCAGTAATAAGATTTTTGTTAAAAAGAAACTTCATTTTTTTTACAAAGTTACAGATGTCTTCGAAGAAATTTATTTGAGGGTTGGTGAATAATTTTCAAGCGTTTTCAAAGTCGCTGCCCCCTCGCATCAATCAAAGCAGGTTCTGGAATTTGGCTCTAACTATTCAGATCTCAGCTTTGCGTGGCTCTACGAAATTGATTAATGCCGTTGAAAGATTAGTGACATGAATTGAATCTAGCTTTTACGGCAAAGATTCTTTGCAAAACAAACTGTTTTTAGAAATATAGTAAATGAATAATAAACATTTTACCATTCGATAAATTTATAAATCAATTTTAGCCATAACTTAATTATTATACTCATATATCTTAAATAAGTGTTAATCTCCACTGATATTTTAACAAATCTTTTTAATTGGTTCAAGAAATTGAAAACTAGATAAAATTATTTTCTCATCCACTCTAAAACTAGTTTTTTTATCTGAACTCCATTTGTATAAGTAGGCAATGGAAATGCGACTTAATAATGTAACTGAATTCTTTCCATCAAAATGCGACTTAATAATGTAACTGAATTTTTCCATCAAAATACATTCAAATTGGGTGCTTTTTGCATGTAACTTATTTGAACTCTTACAACACAAAAAGTACTTCAAAGATGGATAAGATGTATTGGAGTTACTAAATATTCTGATCCATTGCATCAATATAATTTGCCACCGTGCATTGATATTTAACCTCTACATAGCTCCACAAAATTGCTCATTGCTGGTAATAGATGATTTGTTACATCAGAAAATTAACTACATATATTGAATAGTGTTACATGAGAAACAAGGCTGAAATTCAAAAATTTTCTGCACCGTCAAACTGTTGAAGTAGAGGGTAGACAATCTAAAATAAATTGCAAAATAAACTTATATATGAATAAATTCAAGTTGCAATAGATGAATCTTCAATCAATAACTCTATTTGAAGGATGGAAAAGTTTTCAGAAGCCAACTAGACTGTAAGCCAAATGTTAACTAACAGCAAATCACAAGCTCCGAGGAAGATAACACATTTAAGACTGAAGTCCAGATTGTCACAAATGCTAGACAATAAAATGAGATCATGCATCGCTGAATAGTCCTCTACTTACCTACCAAGTTATGGTAATAAATGAATATAACATGTAGAGCTTATCAGTAAATAAGGTATGAGCACTTTCTATTCGAACTTTCAGTTCAAAAAAGAGGTTAATACCAAAGGGAATTTCAATAATATCTAAGAAAGAGAAAAATCTATCACATATATCCTTGGTAATGCTTCACAGCATAGCTAATTGACAAAAAAAAAAAAAAAAAAAAAAAAAAAATAAAAAAAAAAAACTGGTAAAGTCTTACAAAAAAAGAAATAAAAAAAAAAAAAAAAAAAAAAACACAAGATATCAAAGCAGAGCTGTTCCGGGCAATTAATTTTCACCAAGTGCTTTCTCCATATCCTTAAACAGTTGGAATAAGAAACTGAACCTTGCTTGGGTTTTCAGGAAAAGCTGGAACATAGATACTTGTTAGAATGATAATCCAGATTCATTTACCTAATTAGCACATGTTGGAACTTTATTAAACTAATTATATAATTAGTTATGACTTATGAGTGTGGAAATGGTTGTAACTCAGTCGTCATTAGCTCCTGCACTTAAACACTTCTGGTATAGATAAGATGTAATCTAGTCCTAGATGAGAAATTTCATAAGATAACTTAATTATTTAAAAACATTTCAAACTTTATATGCACATATTTGAATTATGATGTTGCAGACATTAGCATACAAGATAATCAGAGCTTCAATCTTGACTAGAAACAATAACTCAATAAAGTGCCTTAAAGTCATGTACCAGAACCAGACAGTCTGACAACAACGGCAACATGGAACATTCCAAAATAAAATAATAAGGTCCCAAATAAAACTTGGAGGCTACTGTTCCAAGTTTTTAATTTAATCAATATCAGCATAGAGATATCTCACTCTTGCTTGATTCAAATAAAGTAATTTCAGGCAAAGTTCACAACTAGTTTAAATTGTAACATTTCTAATCCCAAAAAAATGTCCTACGTTTAGACGACAAAAGGGGACCTAGTGCAATACTAGATTGAATTTAGAAAAGCAGATACAATACACAGTTCATCCATCAAATTCAACCCTTGAAACCTGAGAATGATACACAATGATACATGTTGGACTGAGTGGAAGACAGGGTGCTGTCCGGAATTCTTTTATAGATAGACATGGTCTATCTACTGTCAGTTTTCCTAGTGAATTTGGTTTGTCCCCACACTATTATGTATATTTGCTTTGTTATATCTTTAAATGGATTTCTTGTGCTCTAGATGATTGATACAGACTGAGGAAGGTGCTGACCTAGTTAGGAAAAAAAGTCACATTTACCCAAAACATTCCACGGTATTATTATTAATTAATTAGGAAGGTTACATCATAGATGAATAGATATCAGGCAATAAAAAGCGAGACACTTATTTGATGTTGTAAATTTCTTAAAGAAGAAAGAATTGAATGATTTTCGTTCCTTAATAAAATAAATACTGTTTTCCAAGTAAAATTTTCCACTTTTTACTTCTTATCATGTGTTGTGATGAAGGTGCTTACCAGGTATATACAAAACATGAAAGAGAAAGCATAAATGATGCTATTTATGTGGTCAAAACCCCTTCTAAACAGCCAGACATTGTTCCAAAATGATGAAGGTTTTCCCAAAGAAAGTCTCGTGCTCCTCCACAAATGCATATCCCTTTAGCAAAAATTCTCAAAAGGAAAAAGAATTAATTATTGAAGACATTACCTTCCACTGATTAGTTTGCTGAGCCTTAATCAATTCCACCACTTACAATCTCAATCTCCTTGAGAATGAATCACAACACAAGTCTGATTTGAAGTATAGCAGCTGTGGAGAAACAGAACCAGAAGCTTTATATCCTTATTTCCCTACAATGTTTTGTATGTGATCCGCAACAATGTCGGCCACAATCTCAGGAGAGAACCGTCTTATCATGTCCTCCCTTGCCTTCCTGCCTATGGCTGTAGCCTCAGTGAGATTATTCATCACCTGCCTCATAAGAACCTTAAGCTTATCCTCAGAAGGTTCAGCCCAAAGGTGTCCCTTGAATGGACCTTCTGCTACTTCACTCATTCTATCCACGGGCAGTGGATAGCTATTATCATCTGTCAAATACTCAGTTGGTCCAGACCAATTTGTAGCAATCACAGGCAATGCCATTGACATGGCCTCCACCACTGGTCTCCCCCATCCTTCCCCTCGGGAAGGAAGAACAAAAGCATCAGCTGCCCTGTAAACTCCAGGCAAGTCACTCAATGGTATGTGAGTATCAATAACATACACTGGAGCCCAACCACTAACTGGTTCTACCATACCAGAACTCTCCACAAAATCCAATATCTTGTTATCAAAATTATCATCAGTATGATAGGGATTTGTTAACAAGTACAAAGCAACCCCATCATCCTTTGAGAATTCCTTCAAATATGATTTTAACAACACATCCCACCCTTTCCTATACTCCCATTTGAAGATACTTAAAAACACAAAACTCTTCTTCCCAAGGGAACCTAAGACAAGTTTTGCTCTAGAAGCAAGATGCAGTGGCTTGTACCTTACCGGATCAAAGAACTCCACATCAACAGGTTGCACAATCTTCACCACCTTGGAAGGATCAACCCCACTTTGCACAAATGAAGACACATGGAACTCTGTAGGAACCCAAACATAGTCCATGGTATTACAGCGTTCCACATGTTCATCATTCACTCTATCAGTCTCAAACATGGTCCTGCCAATGACAGACTTGAAATGATCGTAAAAAGATGGAGGGCATGGGTTGGTTTCAAACAGTGGAGGGAACCAGGCACCAGGTTCACTGTGACAAATAACAATTGTCTCGTTCATTCTACACTGTTGAGCTTGGTACAACTCACGTGCCAAGTTCTTCATCTGAAATGGCAAACCCTGCCAAAACGCCCAAGATTCTAGATCACCATGGTGGTCAATCGCCAACCTTAAAGATTGCATTTTTCTGTGGCCATGAAGGGCCAAGATATAGGACCAACCTTCCGAGCTATACCCGCCACCTGAAAGAAAAGGGGCCATCCATAGCACACAATGATTGGAGGGCACAGAAACTGGTTTTGAGGGTAAAAAGAGAGACCCAATTGCACGTATAATCGATGGTGATGTGAGGGAGTATTTCAAGTGGTGAACTTTGTAATAGTTTGTCGTTGTGAACCCCCAATAGATTGACGTAAGGAGAACCAATAAAGAGAGTGAGTTGAATGTAAATTTTCTGAATTTTGATGTGAATGGACGTGACTTTGGATTGGGAAGAACATGATGTTGGTTTGATTCAGAGGAATTCATGACGACATATATGGCTACAGGAATCACACTGTAACCATAGAGAGAGAACGACAATGACAAATCCTCAGATTCGAAAATGAAGCTAGTTTTCTGATATGTTTTTGCCTAAAAATTCAGTTTTGCAGAAACTTCGTTTTACGAACTTAATTTTAACACAAACTTTCACTATCTCAGTGGCTGCATAATTTATTTTATTGTAGTTTTCATTATTTCATTTTACTTTTTATAAGCTTTCTGGCTTCAATTCAGGATGAGTGGGACGATTTTTTTTTATTTTTTATTTTGCAAACTTTCACTTTGATATTTGATTCTGTAAAACGTTATCTTTTTTAGTATTTTCAATGAAAAATATAATTAAACATAAAATAGAACAATCCTTGCAAAGTTAAGAAGTGACTATTTTACATACTTAACAGATACTAATTTTTATTCGGCAACTATAATAGGGGATATATTTGATTTAGGAATTTTGTCTTTAACTACAATTTTTGAATTTTTTTTAAAATATGTTTTTATATTTGAATTTAATTCAAACATAGGGATAGATGAATCCTTTCATAACTAGAATTAAGCATTTGTATATTTTAAAACTTTTATCTATTTTATAATTAGTATTTAAGTAATCAAACTTCGATTCCATCTTGTAATGCATGTGAATTTTTAATTTTTCAGAAACTGTGTTACGTTGCATACGACTAAAATCCTGCCATGCTAATACAATTTTATTCAACTTTTATTTTTGTAAATAAAAAATAAAATACTCGTTTTACTAATTACCTAAAAACATTGCACAAAAACTATGAAAAGACCCTCATTCTACCTTCTTAAATAAGTTCAATGACTTGTCCTTAAAAATAAAAAGGCTTAAAAAACAATGAACTTAGTCTCATAGAGGATGCACAAATGTATGAATGAATATAAAATATAAAAAAAACTTCGTACATAAAAAAAAAAAAAAACACAATAGGGGAAACATAAAACTATCATGATTATACAAGTGTGACTAAGGCTTAAGAAAACTATGATATCTTTCTTATGTGGAGTTTTTAGCATCTACATACAAATTCTTGATAACATCCCTCATCGTAGGTCTGCTGCGTGGATCCTTCAATGTACATCTCAAAGCCACCAAAAGCACCTTTGTAACTTGTTTCATCACAACAGAATTTGAAATTTCATCAGCCAACTGTGAATCAACAATTTCATCAACAACTCCTGCTTCCTCCCAGGCAGATCTAGCCCAATTAACTATATCTGTTCCTTCCACAAATGATGGATCCAATGCCTTCTTTCTGGATATCAGCTCCAGCAATACCACCCCATAACTGTACACATCAGACTCTTTACCCTTTCTTGTTGTATAAGCATTCTCTGCCATAAACAATCATTTAATATTTTACTATGATAGCAGCATCAAGAAATAAAAGATGTTGTTATTTTATATTATACAACAACTAAAAAAGGTGCAGTTATTATGTGGATAGTGTAGAGGAATTACCTGGTGGTATATAACCAAGTGTACCAGTGACATATAGTGACTGTGTGGAGGAGGTAGAAGGCTGATCCAAAAGCTTGGCAATACCAAAATCTGCAATATGAGGCTCCATCTCAGAATCTAGAAGTATATTGGTTGTTTTGATGTCTCTGTGCACTATGACAGGATCACAGTCATGATGGAGATAGGCCAATCCGTGAGCAATTCCAACAGCTATCTTATTCCGGATTTTCCACTCCAAGGAGTGTGATCGATTCTTCTCATGCAAAGCATCATGCAGACTTCCATTTGGCATGTATTTGTATGCAATTAGACCATAGTTTTCTCTCAACCAGCAGCCTTCCAATTTGGCCAAATTTCGATGCCTAATCTTTCCAAGGGTTTGAATTTCCCTGGTCATGCTTGAGCTTTGAGCTTCATCACTAGCAAATACAAACTTCTTTATAGCCAAAATATTGCCTGGACCAAGTACTGCTTTATAAACAACTCCTTGAGCTCCTCTGCCAATAATATACTGATCATTTAGATTTTCTGTTGCTTCCATAACCTTATTGAGAAGGGGTGGAGAATTATCTTCCTCATTAGTGGGTTCCTGCTTAATTTTTCTGATAAAGAATATATAAATTAACCCCAGCAGCAGAACAACAGATATTGAGGATCCAAGTGCTATCATCGCAATTGCAACTTCACTGAGCTTTTTTGACTTTTTTGAATTTGTGTTACATGGCCTTAAATAGTTTCTTTCAGTGGAATTTGAGATACATAAGCCAGGATTTCCCAAAAACGATAAAGAAGAATTTGGTAAATTTGTTAGCTGTAGTGGCACAGGACCTTCAAAAGAATTATATGAAATGTTGAACTCAGATAATGAACTGAGCTCATTGAGAACTTGTATACTTCCTGTCAAATTGTTCCAAGATAGATCCAGTTTTATCAGATTCTTCAGGTTTTGAATCTCCCTAGGAAGCTCACCTATCAGGCCATTAGCACTTAGATTTAGATTATACATCAAATCCACCAGTTCTCCAATTGATTTAGGAATGTGTCGTCCAAACATGTTTCCTCCAAGTTGTAAATCTCTGAGCCTTTTAAATTCTGACAAGAAAGCTGGAATACCACCATCAAAATTATTCTCTGAGAGAATTAAAGTTGTTAATTCAGTCCAGTTCCCAAAAACTGATGGAAACGAATCATTCAAGAAATTGAATCCAACATCAAACTTGATCATTCTGTTACAGTTTGACAGTTGATGTGGCAAAGGACCTTTCAAACTATTGTGAGAAAGAACCAAAGTCCGGAGATTCACAAGTTTTCCTAGCTCTGAGGGTACAAGACCTGTCAAGCTGTTCATGGACAAATCTAAAAAAGAGAGATTTGTGCAGTTTCCAAAACTTGATGGAATTGCTCCACTGATATTGTTGTTGTTGATGCTCATGTGAGACAGATTTGGATTAGTTTCAAAATCAGGAAGTGCCCCACTGAAATTGTTGTCTTCAAGTCTCAGCCTTGTAAGAGTTTTGCACCTTCCAATATCAGGAGGTATGCTGCCATAAAATTGATTGCCACCAGTATTCAGCCTGACCAATTGCTTTCCAAAGCAAAGATTTGGTGGAAGGGAACCGGTGAAATTATTGTTCGTGACATCTAACACAAGCAAACTGCTGTTGATTCCTAAGCTTTGAGGAATGACTCCAGAGAACTGATTACTAAACAAGCTGATATTCTGAAGATGTTTAAGCTCTGCCATCTCAAGAGGTAGCTCTCCTGAAAGGTTATTACTGTATAAGTGGACCTGCTCAAGTGTTTGAATTTTCCATATTCCAAGTGGAATTTTTCCTGTCAAAAGGTTTTCATACAAACTAAGATCGCTTAATTTACTCAAGTTTCCCAATTCACTAGGAATTTCTCCTTCAAGTTCATTGGTATTCAAACGCATCACTTCCAGTGATTTGCAATTACCAATCTGTGGAGGTATTTTCCCATTCAATTGGTTGTGTGGAATATGTAGAATAGAAAGGTTGGGCAGAAGGCCTAAGGTTGAGGGTATACTGCCAACTAAGTTACTGTCTTCAGCATAAAATCTATTTAGGCCACTACAATTCCCCAAGCTTGGTGGTATACCCCCACTAAAGTTATTGAAAGAAATAGTCAGAGTGGACAAGTTTTTGCAATTTGCAGATCCCAGTTGAATAGCACCTCCAAGATTATTACTTTCGAGATATAATTGAACAAGATTTTCAAGATTATTTAGACTCTCCGGAATAACTCCCTGCAATTCATTATTTTCCAAATACAGATTCTCTAATTTACTACAATTTCCAATGGACATGGGAATAGTCCCTGACAGCAGATTAAAAGCAAGGTCCAGTGCGACAAGGTTAGTGCTATTCCCAACACTTGAGGGAATGGAACCATTTAAACTGTTTTTACCAAGATACACTTCTTCCAGGAGAGGAATTTCGAACAAGGATTTTGGAATTTCACCACTCAGCAGATTAACTGAGAGATCCACATACTTCAAATGCTGCAAGTTTCTAAGGTTCTCTGGTATTCCTCCACTAAAGTTGTTTACAAAAAGGTATATGTGCTCAAGCATGCTGCAGTTGTTTAATTCTGGGGGAATTTTTCCAAACATACTATTATATGATAAGTCTATGGATTGCAAGTGAATCAAACGTCCAATATCAGGTCCTAATTGGCCAAAAATAGAATATCTACTGAGGTTTAGAGAATTCACATTGTTGGCATGATCACAATGCACTCCTGCCCACGAGCATGGAGTGGAATCTGACAACTTCCATGTGGAGTTTATGTCACCAGACCCAACAGTCCAGTCCCGGGAGAGGGACAACAAAGCCAACCCATCAGAGTTTAAGGCAGAAGCAGCATATAAAAAGCTAGAAAAACATAGAAGCAGCAAGAAAACCCCCATAGAAAGAACTGAAAGAAGGAAGAAGGAACCACAACAAGACAAATATGACAATGCCGTGGCAAAGGTTTAAGAGGGAATAAACACTTACCTTCTTGCAGCGTGCAAGAAGAGCAAATAATGGTGTGATGTTTTGGGCTCTAGGCTTTGTTAGGCTATTGTATAGAGAAAGAAGAAAGGTGAAGAAAAAACCGTTGAAGCTGAAACTGAGGATGCATTTTGGTGTGGAAGTTAGATAGTGGTGTCTGTTTGGTTATATTTGGGTTGGTTAAGGTTTCCAACCAAAGGGTATTAGTTTTTCTTTTTTTCGCTTGCAAAAGATTTGCTTTTGTTGGAAGTGGAAGATACAAGTGTGCTTGAAATAGGAATACTTAAACTAAAATACAAATGGGTGGGTGTGTGAACTGATATTGGTGTGCGCTGTCTTCTGGTTTTATTTGTCTGTTTGGTTTTATTTGGCTTGGTTCTGGTCTAAAACCAATGTCAACTAGTTCTTTTGCCACTTGCAAAATATTGGTAGAAGTGGAAGATACAAATGTGATTGGAATAGGAATAACTAGACTAAAATACAAGTGGGTGTGTGTGAATTCATATTAATGACTTGTGAGACGTGGATTTGACATGGTGATCCAATCCAAGTACTTATTCTGGTACATTTGAAGGAAGAGAAGAAGGAAGGAGAAAGCGTAGACTATTATTAAAACATAAATTTTGAATCTTGACGGGGTTAATGGGCGTTAATCATCTTTAGGGTTTAATAGTTCATGAATTACTTACTGCACCTGCTTTTTTTTTCAATAAAATATTATATAACAATAAAATAATAATTTATTTGAATGTAATGGTATTTTACTATATACAATATAAAAATATCACCCTTCATTAAAACAATACACTTTTTTTTTCATTTATTCACTCTCATGCAAACATAAACCTCTTAACCTTTTATCCATTAATTATTGTGAATAGTTGGCATAATAATTTTGGTAACTACTCTTCTAGCAACCATATCATCTCAACAACCATCTTTGGTTAGATTTATCCATTTTACTCATCACCTATAAATTGATTTTATTTCAGCTTTAAAAACTTTTCATTGACTAATGGATGAGTTGAAAAAGTTTCGCATGTAAAATCTTTACATAAAGTAAGTTATTGTCTTTCATGTGTCTAGATTTACATGATTAATATAAACATAGCTTACGCAATTGTTAAAAAAATAATAAACTATAGATTTAGTAATTATTGATGCTTATAATTACAACAGAGTTACATTTTAAGATAATTGATTTTCAAAACGTTTTAGAATATATATATATATGTGTGTGTGTGTGTTTTGTGGGGGTGACTGGGTTACTTTTATTTACAAATAAGAAAGTGTTTTGTTAAAGTAAAAAAAGGTTGAAAGCAATTATACATATTTTACATTAATTAACTATTTATCTTTTCAATTTATTAATACCATAAACAAGATAAATTTATCTATGTAAAATGTATTTAGTATCACACATATTATACCAATTCCCAAAAGTACTAAGATATACTTTTATCAGAATATCGTAAATACAAAAAAAAAAAGTATAAATGTAGTTCTTCTTTAATAAACTAAATATAAATTTTGTTATTTAATTATAACATATATTTTAGTTTATAATAACTTATAGTTTCTTTATGATGATATTAACTTAATATTGTAACTTCATTTAATACTATTATTTATCTTTTTGATTGTGGATCATTATATGGAAATAGTATCAATACTATTCATGATTATTTTTTTTAGAATATAAGTTTTTCCTCTTTAGAATTTTGAGCTTTTTAACTAAGTTATGTTGAATTATGATATCTGCATTAACAATTTAAATTGGATTGTGTCCTCCACAGAGAAGCAAATTAACTTTTTACTAAAGTGTATAAATTTTTTTAAGTAAATACTTTTTGAAATTCCTAGTTTTAAAGAATTATTTTACTTTAAGTCCATAACTTACTCTTTACATATAACATCTGAGTAAGCATTTTGACCATATAATTTCTTTTATAATTATTTTTACAAATCAAACTAAATTGATAATTGTAGCTTGGTCAATTGTGGGAACGCGTGATGGAACTCCCACCTTTCTTGACTACGTCTGTGAATCTTAACAAACAATTTGAAAAAGAAAACAATTAACAACTTTTTCATTTATGTTTACAGATGTGAATTGTTTGAAGTGTATTTTGAAAATATAAGAATAAAATAATTTACAAATAAAAATTATCAATATTACTACTTATAATTTTGCTTTTGACAATTGGATCGGTTAGATATAAAGAAAAAGTGAACTTACCATGTGTTCAATCCAAAATAAAATTTTCATATATTTTGAAAGTTTAAAAACCTGTAATTGTTTTTAATTTATTATTATTATTATTATTATTATTATTATTATTATTATTATTATTATTAAAGTTGTCAATGTTTCAAAGGAGGAGGAATAAAAGTCCAAACATTAAAGAAGAGTAATAAACAGGTAAAGGTAGGTCAAAATCTTAAATCAATATTCAGGGACATTCCACTACAATCTTACAACTCATTTTTTCATACTTTTCAGGTCAAGAAAGATTGCATTGAAGTCCTTTGAGCAATTATACTTTTAGAGTCTCAAAAGTTTATTTAGTTGTTATTTCACATGGTGGAATACTTTTCAAGATTTAGATAAATAAGATTCATAGTTGTGTTATAAGACCATTTAATTTATATTTTATGTCACAAAATATAATAAATTCAAAGAATCTTGATGATTCAAACTTTCAACTCTATTTAACGAAACGTTCACGTTTGTTTAATTTTATGGAACACGCTTGGTATATTTATTTATATGTTATTTATAGTACCACTTGCAGAGAACAGAAAAAACATCACTAAGTTTAAATTATATATCTTCCACTAATTTTTAACCATATTATTATCAAATAAATATTTAACCACCAAATCACTATACAAATCATTACCATTTAAGTTAACCATTGATTAAGTTATATATTCAGCACGGTTTACTTTATTTAAATGTTGTATGAAGAATAAAGGTGATTTTTCATTAGTATAGAATATATTTCTATCGATTCAAATTGTTAAATTATAATCATATTTATTCATAACTGAATAATTATAACAGTAAAATAAATAGCTATTATTTTACACATTTTAAAAAATATATGATCATATGTATCAAAAGAAGATTCAATAATTTTACGTTAATAAAGTATTTATAAATATGAATTATAAAATTAGATTTGACAAAATATTGTTCACTAAAAAATATCGAATGATTTATAAAAAATAATATAATTGCTATCCAACAAACTACCTACATTATAGCTTATATAATTAATATTATATGCTTCAATAACCTCTATTAATCACTTGTAAGAGAAATATTTACCTATTAGTCTTAAATTACTTTGGATTTTAAATAAAAAATATTGTTTGTTAGTCTTTATTTATTGATTGATTAAATTTTGATTGGACCATCAGTTATTCTTCTATATAATATCAAATTCTATAATACATATACTTTTAGAATATTTATTCTTTTATTTACTACTAATTTAAAATTGTATCACATTATATAATATTCTATTCAATTAAAATACATTTTTCGATATTTTAGATTATTTTTTAATTTATCTATTAATTAAAACTTATTATAGAATCAAAATTCGTTTAAACTTTTAAAATAAAATGTTATAATAACATTATCATTTTAATTTTAATACTTGTATTAAGTGTACACAAACATGAGTTGGACTACTTTATAAATAAAAGAGGACAAACTAATGATTATACTTATATTTATTTATTTCAGTTAAGTGAAAATTAACTACTATAAGACATCTTCCTTAAAAAAGAAACATGAAGCGAAACAGAGAAAATAATTATGAAGCGGTTTAAATCATTAATACTACAAGTTTGCTTTCATGATTATATACACAGTAGTACTTTACCTTATTTTAAAAATTCACTATATTATTGTATTAAATTGATTTACTGAAAATAAAAGAATTAAAATTAAAAATAATAAAAATGTAAAATATGTATGAATCCATCTACTTATTATTGTAATTGTTGCACTAACAATTTCTAGTTCATGATTGTTTCCTGTCAATCTATATTATTACAATTCATTCAAGTGGAGAATCAAATGCCTAGAAGTAGTTAAGATTGTCACTATTGTAAAATGACTGTTGATGTCTTCATATACATATAATTGTTTATTAGTGAGGGATTCTAACAGTGAAACCTGTTGTCTTGTCATTCATTGTTTCTCGTATTTCAACTCATCAATAATAAAATTATTTTAGAATAATAATGAATATGAAAGGTATGTTATGAAAGACAAACAAATCTTTTTAAGAACTTACCATTTGACATTAATAGTTCCTAGAATTTAGAGAAGACAAAGATCATGTAGGAAAATATTTGCAGTGTGAAGACTTCCTGTCAACATCCCATTTTATATATTCAAATAATTTTAGAAAAAAATAAACAAATGATGAAAAGATTTATTTATTTTTACATATATTACAACACTAAATAAAATTCTTTTTAATAAAAGATCAAAATGGTTAATTTAAGAT
>Ga0123340_1000461_pt1 | contig 26943 bp, 10 predicted proteins | sample SirMexnodulemix_FD_89961 | JGI IMG/M metagenome (GOLD analysis project Ga0123340, IMG submission 89961) | Root nodule microbial communities of legume samples collected from Mexico - Siratro Mexico nodule mix | ecosystem: Host-associated > Plants > Roots > Nodule | place: Mexico: Nepantla...
ATATAATCTACTTAATCGCATTATTATTTATTAAATATTTTTATAAATATTTCTCTAAATTTTTATTAACTTCAATGTTTTATTAACAAGTTAAATAATCATTCTAGTGAAAATTTCGTTGTATCAAAGTTTTGTCAGTGTAAAAATCTCTTTAAGTTCATCTTGGACAATTCCTGATAAGATTTTTTTTTTTATTTAAAAATTATTAGATATGTGTTTTATTTAATAGGTTTGTATCTCTCTAAATAGTAGTACCACATTCAATCAAAACATATGTTATAATCTAATTTTTAATTAAATATACTTTATAATATTTATTATGATTAATTATAGACTAGATAATTGATTATTATATAATAACTTCTATTTATTGAAAGTAATTGTTTTTCAGTCTGAAAAATAAATATGGTTTAATCTAAAAAAAATATTTACTCAATCTCATTCTAAATTGAATCTGGTAGAATTGTCTCGAGGTTTATTTCTACTACGTGTTTTTACAAACAAAGTTCAGTCAATTCCAATTTTATCCTATAACATCTGTTCTGGTAAAAAACATTTAATTATAAATTTGATTGAAGGATACTTTAAATTTATCGTATTATATCATGTATAAAAAATCTAATCATATAATTACAAATTAAGGATAAAAGTTATGTACACTTTAAAAAAGATGAACTAGAAACCAAAATTATAAATTTTAAAATCTAAGAAACCAAAATTATAATCTATTTAATATTGTAATTAACTCTTTATGTAACAAATAAATGAGTTATAATAAACTTATTTACCCTAATTACATTTTATGTTAAAAAATAATAAAATATTTAATGGCAGTTTGCTATTTATTGTTATTGGATTTAATGAGTCAAATCAATATAACTTTTAATGAAACCAAATTAAGACCTAATATATTGTATTATAATTAAGGTAAAAGACTAACTCTAATTGTGGGTAAGCAGATAAGTGTGGGAGTAATGGTTATGTAGAAACAATAAGAATTTTTGTGAAGAGTTGTTGTTTCAAAAAAAAGTCTTCTTAAAATCTTTTCTAACTGTTCTGAGATTTTTATCTGAGTTTTATCACTCATCATTTTATACAGTTCGATTTGAAACCAGAGTTCTAATTTGTTTCTAAAAAATTCGTAAACACTGGTATGACATTCTTAAACACTACCTTACTCATTAAATTTTCTTTTTTTATGTTTATTCAACTGTTCCTTATTTTATTTGATCTGTTGTATAATTCTTTTTACATATTAAAAATAATGAATAAATTTGTGAAAGTCTTTTACTAAAATAATATTACCTTCTTCTCTGATTTTGTATCTATAATTGTTGTCCATCTAAACTATAACACCTTTTTAGCCTTAGCAGCCAGGTATATAAGTATTAAAATAAAATTTGGAAGAAAAAAAAACCCACAACCTCAACTTTCAAGAAGAGGTTAATAAATACAAAAATTATACAAGAGGCAGGTAATTTCGAATTAGTTTCATAACCCTCATTTTCTTCTTTATTTGCAGATTAAATCAAGAGGTGTAGTTATCATTAAAAACCAAGGTTATATTATGGAAGAGTGTTATAAGGTTCAAGAGCACATGAAGCAACCCCCGCAAAATCCTAGTAAGGTTAGAGAGACTGTCAACACCATTGCAGGACCGATAAAGAAGAGACGTCTCTAAAACACTAACTCGTCATCTTGATCCTTTCCACTCATCACCTTTACAGATAAAGATTTTTGTATTCATGATTCAGATAAAGATGACCCATCACTGTTATAATAGCCAATTGGAGAGTGAAGAGGGTTCTCATTCACCAGGGAAGTTCTACCAATATACTATATTGGTGACTTTTCAAAAACTTAATATTTCGACCCCATTTATCAAGCCTTACTCAGACCTTTTAATAGGGTTTGCTGACAAACAACTATTTGATTTACTGACAACATTTGATACAAACACAACATACCAAACATTGACAATTTGATATATTCTGGTTGAAGCTGATGTATTACACAATGCTCTTATTGGTTGTCGAACACTCAATCAACTTGGAGCAGTTATTTTCACACCACGTATGGTTATGAATTTTCTAGATAAGAATGATATGATTATTATAGTGAAAGCTATCCTAAAACACATGAGAATGTAGTCCAATAAAAAAGATTTTTTTTTTTAATTTCGTATAAAGATGATTATGTATTGAATTAGTTTATAAAAGCACTCCATGTCTATATAATTGTTTATATTTAAATATATATGTTTGTTAGTTCTTTTTAGGCATTTATGGGGTGTTATATATGTCTCTTTCAATTTAGACTTTGATTTATAATTTGATGATCAATTGAATTTGTCTGTTTTGGTTTGTAAGAGTGAGGAAAGTATACGTTTTATGGTAGGTTTTTTTTCTTAATCTGAGGTAATTTTTTTTTTAATTTTTAAAATGGGTAATTTTTTTTTATTTCTATTATGGATAAAGTTGACAGAATTTTTTCATAATGAAATTGTATCGTTATAATACGATTTTAATTCATTTAGAAAGAAATTGTGTCATTATAACATGATTTTAGATATTAATTGAAATCGTGTTTCAAATAATTTTTTATCAATTTCATAATGAGAATAATTTTTCTTTTACTCATTATGAGAATTTCGAAAAAAAAAATAGATTAGAATGAAACAAAACATTCTATGATAATGAGGTTTATCTCTTTCTTATTATTTATTTATTTATTTATCAAGTAGTAGTTTAATATTATTTTGTCTATAAATTAAAAAAAATATTACATTATAAATTTGAAATATTACATGTTACATATACATTACTATTTGAAGAATTTCTCTCGAGATGATTAGTTTTGAAAGAAGTAAATGACCATTAATTTAAAAAATACTCGTTTATTTATATTGTTGAGTTTTTGGAAGATTTTTCGTTTTAATTTAAATTTTATTATATTATTTATATCCTTTCTTTTTAACCTAATTTTAATTAGTTCTCATACGTGTATTTGTTATGATGTATAAATGAATAAATGTAAATTAAAAAATCTTACAAATATTTTTTGTTAAGGTAAAAAAAAAACTAATAGGGTAATTTTAAAACATTACATATTTCTTTTATCTAATAATTATATGTAAGGATATGAAAAATAGTTCTTCTAGAATAGGAATAGTAAAAGTGAAAAGAAATATTTTAATATTTTAATATTAAATAAAAATAACTGATATTTAAATTTCATTTTGATAAAATCACCGTTTCTCTATAAATTGGTTTTTTCTAGTTTCTCTCTAAAAATATATTCTCTTTAGTTTATATGCCTTGTCTCTAAATATATGCATATGTTTAGTAAAGCATTTTTCTTTTTTTTAAAAATCGTTGAAGCATAACTTGTATACCGTTATCGTCAGCTAGTTCTCCAACAGTAAAAAATTGCTCCGAAATGTTTTAACCTTGGGAATTACCTCCGAAGACCCCAGCATTTATCAAATTTAGTACTTTTGTCCATCTTTCTATATTGTTAATGCAGATCGTCTTATTAGTTAACTTTTCCAACGCTCCACGTCATATCGAGAAATAAATTGCCAGAAAGTACAATGCTTGTTTTAAAAACGAATAGCATTTAAATTGAAGCTGGTATGTTACGAAAATTAAAATTTTACCATTGCAATTAGCAGATACCCCCACCACCCCCAATCTCTTAGGTAGGTTCAATTAGCAAAAATTACCAGGGCAAAGATTCATTTCTGGTATCTTAATCAATTGTTTATAATAACGAATTCCTTAACAGCCGTTACCAAAGCTACCAAACAAAGAAAATGAGCAACGTAATGAAGAGTAAGATACATGGAGCACCGGAACAAGCATAAAAGGATCATTGTGCCATGTTCGGTGTAAGTTCTCTATCCCGACAAAAGTAAAAAAAGGTGTTCCGACCATCACAATCCATCAAAACTCATGCAGCTGCACTCGGCACGGTAACTGACTTTGAGTCTTCTGCCCGCTCATGTTCTTTGTTAAGCATCTGAAATCACATTCCAATAAATAAGACATGAAACACAGTAAATCAGTGATGATTTTAGCAACCTCTTTCACCTGACAAGATTATCATTTCTGATACCCAGTAAGGTGTACGCAGAGAATCAATGGGTATTCATTAGTTTGAATCCAAGAATCGAAACTGAACCAATTAAATTGGTTTTTGATTTTTAACCTAATCAAATTCAATTTGAATCAAACTAATCAAACTCGATGTGATTAGTAGAATTAGATTTTTGAACTACAAAAACTCAAACAAAATCAATATTGTAAGCCAATTACAATAAGATGTAATTTATCCCTTTTAATGACAGGATTATGCAACTTATTCTTGACAAAATAATGTATTTGTTCTATCTCTAAAATAAAATTTTGTACATTTGCATATCGGTGGACTTAAATTGATCCAAACCAACCAGGTCTTAGATTGGTTTCGGATCATGCAATTTAAAAAGAAAAATTTAAACCAATAAAAGTGAATTGGTTCGGATTCATTTTCCTCGAACCCGATTCAAAGTAATTTATGAACACCCTTAAGCTGTGCCAAGCTTATTAAATACTAAACTTGACTATACAAATGGAGGACTAATTTTTTTCTCCAACCTTGCCACAATTGTTATTTCATAATTTAATACCAAATTATTAAGTAATCAGCAAACATAAATGATACTTGCAGCAAAATTTAGGGAATTGTATCTAACCTTGTTGTTAATCAAGTTGTGGAGCGCAATTACACTTCTAATGAGAGACGAGAGGTATATTACCAGCATCATATCATTGGTTTTCACTACACAAGACAGATCAGAGATTTAAAAGAGATATTCTAGAAAAAACATGATATTGAAAAATACAAGTCACAAATCATAACCTGCAAAAGCCTTGATAAGATCAGCAACATTGAGATTTGGTAGCAGGTTAAACACGTCCTGGCAAATTGCAATTAGAAATGACGGTGAGAAAGAATAGTGTAACAAAAGAAAAAAAGGAAAAAAATGCTTCTATTTATGCTTTCCAGCCATTACTGTCACATAGCATATTTTGTTGGTTTTGTTACATAACGTTCCAAATTAAACAAGAAATTCGGATCAGCAGAAAATACTTAATCAAGGTTCTTGAACCAATTGATAACAAAGCCAAATAATCAGGCATTTACTAGCAAGAATATGAGAAACAAACCTGCAGATGGTACAGGATCTCATGGTTTAATGGAAGTTTTCCATCAATAACAAGATCAAGGTAACTCCTTATCTCTTTAAGCCTAGCATCCAAACCCTTCAAGGCTGTAAGCTTTGCACTTACCTAAGTAAAAAATTACATCGTCAACACTCAGCATCAATTATTTATCTTTTAAAAGAACAACACAAGTATTAGCAGTGAAAAAACAAATAAAATAATCAAGAAAAAGAACATAAAGTGAAAGGAATTAATAAATAAGGACATCATGAGGGAAAAATAAAACCTCAGTCGCAAGGGTGCTAATGGTTGTATCCTTTACATCTCTAAGCAAATGTTCCACTCCTGCAGGGGTAAGAAGAATAAAAAAAGAGAGGAATTGGTTACACTACTGTAGCATAATAAAATTCAGAATTTTAAAACTAGAAGGTTTATAAACAGAATAAAAAAAAAAGAAAAATTATAGCAGTTTTATGTTCAATGGCATGGAATACCTATTTCTTCAACTTCATGAGCTGCAATCTCTGATGGGACATGTACAAAGACCTTTTGGCTTTTCTGGGTGGCATTCTGTATTCAAAATAAAGTATACGTAACTTTCATTGACTACTAATTTAGTAATGAGCAAGCACTAGCTCCCTTCCCACCATCATATACAGCAAAATTACTTTTGCATTAATATCAGTAAAAACAATACAACATTTTTATCACAGATATAAAGGACTTAATTTCTACCTCTTTAACCTCTTCAACAGCGTAATATGCTTTTGTTGGGATTCCCAATTCCTTGGGTTCAACATCAATGATAACCAAGACAGGATTTGGAACATAACTGCAATCGTTATAAGCTTGGTCAATTTGGATAAAGTTTGAACGGGGTACACACAACTACAGGTGAAGACGAATAAAGACAGAATGAAGCAAAGAGCATAACACTTATTATAAATTTATTAAAAACATATTGATGAGGGTAAAGAACTTCCACGGTATATATATATATTTTTTTTTCTGTAAAACTGGGAAATATTAATGCTCAAACGAACTGAAGGAAACCCATTGCATTTGAAATGTTATTATACACGGGATTTCCGATCAGTAACATACTCGTTAAATAAGCCATGAATGTCAAGGTCATTTTCACGCAGCTTTGGTCCGGTGCTATACCACCCCACAACATGCTCCTTTGCTGTAAACCAAAAAAAAATCCATGTCCAATCAGATTAGAGATATTCAATTGAAATAAAATAAAGGAAATTCTCCCAACTCATACCATTTATTCTTTTAAACATGGAAAACATTGATTCATGGTAATTGTGATCAAGAAACCAAATGCTGGGATCCTTGTCATCTTCTTCAAAAGGCACTGTCAATAAGATAACTAAGAAGTGAGCAATGTTGTCAATATCAAAATCGCACTTGGGATAGGGAGGGGATCGCAATATCTTAAAACACAGTATCCTGACAAGGTTAGGACGATCTTACCAAAATGTAAAACTGTAGTAATATATACACACAGAAAAACACACGTATAGAATAGGTAAGAAACAGATAAATAGCAACATTATAGCAAACATAAACTGACACTCAAAATAACCATGACATCCAAAGAGACTCATAATATATGAACCTGTAAAGTGCTTGGACACATATAAAGAAAGATGGAGGAGGAGCAAGTGCGACGAATGGTCAACGGAGTAGACACAAAGAGCCACAAAACTTACAGGAATTAATCAACGACATGCAACTGCTCTCAGCTTCAGTTTACTTAAACAATAACATGCTCTTAAGGTCTCCTAAGGCAAGTTCAATCTTGGTCACCACGCTAAATAAACCTAGCTAGACATTAAATTCATAAATTCTAAGATTAAGCTACTAACAGGGTGCATATATGCTCAAGAGATTTAAGTACAGCGAGAGAGGTTTTAGTGTAGAAGTTCTATTAATCAAATTTCAGGATCAACAAATTCGCACGATCTCACGGCGAATATCTATTACCGCGACAAAATTAGGGCACAAATCCTGGCAACAACTCCAAGAATGATTGAGTAAAGGAATGCGGTAATGGAAAAAGAAAAGGACAGATCCGAACCGGCGTAGCTGTTGGTAACGTCGACGGTGCCTTTGAAAGAGGAGCCGAGTAAAACGCCGACGACGCGCTTGCGCGTGTCCTTGGCGACTCTGTTGTAGTTGTCGACGATGCTAAGAAGCACGAGCGGGTGAACCACGACCTTCTCGATTGGTCGAGATGAGATTTGCTGCGTCTTTATCACGTCCATTGCAATTCCAGAAACTCAGATTTCCCTCTTTCTTCCTCTTCTTCTTCTTCTTCTTCCAACTTCAATTCTTTTCTTCTCCCTCTCCTCTCTTCTCTTCTGTGCCTCACTAACCTCCTTTTCCTTTTCTTCTACTTTTCTTTGCGTGTTGTGTTGGATTGGACTCTCATCTTCCGATTTTATTTAATCTCTCGATTTTTGTACAACGGCCCACTCAGGCCCAATCTGAAATCGAAACTTCCAGCACAAGTTAGTTAGATCAGCTAGTTATGTTTTCCAGTAAAAAATAATTCATTCATAAGTGAAAATTATTTTATCATTTCATTTTTATTGTATTTATTAGAAGATTTTTTTTATGTTATTAAAATCTGATACCAATAATAAAAAAAATTATTGAAGGTATAATTGTGATTAAATGAAAGATATTTTTCATATTGGGCAGACGATCATCTTGGTGTGATCTGATATGAACCAGTCCAGTTTTGTGAATAAACCAATGACTTAGCTTAGTTTGACAGACTTGATCTGCAATATTAAAAAAAATCTCACACATTGAGGTATATAATCGAGAAAAATACGTATTATTTTAAATTTTAATTGGGTTATGATTTTATTTTAATTAAGATTGAAACTGATATTTAATTAAGAAGATGAGTGATATTTAAGAAAAAACTATTAATTATTAATTAAGTTTGAAATTTGTTTTAAATTTAATTACATTAATTTTATTTGAGTAGTTATAACTAACAACACACATAAAGATATAAAATTTAATTGCATCAATTTTTAATTAAAATTATGTTTAACGTAAATTATATGTTCCAGAATATGTTTTCATATTTTCTGAAATGTAAAAATTAGGTTTTGAAAAGTATTTTCTACAAATAGATTCTGGAAACATATTTTAGAATATATAATTATGTTTTGAAAAATATTTTCCAGAGCCTATTTGTGAAGAACACGTCCTCGTAGATTTGAAATAAAATATTAAAGACATTGTTTATATTTTTGGAATTGATGGAGTACAGATGAAAAATGATGGGGTGTAGGAAGTTTTTGCCTTTTCCTCCTGTGTTAGATGTGGGCTAGAATCAGTGTTAAGGGCGAGGACCACCGTAAACAATTGTACTATACATCAGAGTATATCCTGGTATTTTTAGCATCCAATCTTTATTTTGGTTAACAACTCTTAAGGATATTATGATTTTCGTGAAACATCAAGAAATTCAAAATATAATTAAATAGATGCTAAATAGAAAGTAGCTATGTGCTAAATATAACTTTGCTCTCACTAGTCAATGTGATTTGGAGCGTAATTAATTTGTTACATTTGGCAATTAGTGATGGATAACTATAATTAACAAATAGAATTTGTGTGTAAGAGCTTTCTAGTTTGATTATCTTTTGCATGCGAATCAGGGCAGTATATATCAGGGTCTTTTGAAATTATAGCAATCAATCTTAAAAACCACAGATTAGTTTATATCATAATCAATGTCATTCCCAACGTTACTAGATTTTGCATCATTTGTTACACATATTTGAGTATAAGATTCATGATATTCAAAGATAGGAGCAGACCCGAGGCATGACTCGTTTGTAACCGTATAGTAAAATTATTATTGGTATCCTTTAAGCATTCCAAGGTGACATCTCTCATGAGGATGCGAGTTATTAGAATCCCAAGCATTGAACATATCTAAGGATAATCCAACAGAGTATACTCAGAAAATAAAAATAAAAAAATCACTCAACATGAACGAACATGCAGAGAAGAATGTCCAAGCATTTCCAATATTTAACTAGGTAAATATTAATATCAAGATACAATTTTTTTTTTTAACTTTTCATAATACATTTTCTTTATGCTAAACCTTATAAGAATTTATCAAAGAAAAGCCTTTTCTTTTCTAACCAGCACCCCAAAAAGATTCCCATGTTCACATGAAGCTCAAGCGAAGATCTAATGGTGGATGATTGATTTGTTCCTCCTCTGTGTATGAAATGCCAGGAACCCTCATATTCTTTGGTTCTGATTCACCAAAAGAGTTCAGGGGGAATAGTTGAAGGGTCTCAGTGACTTTCTCAGTCTCAGAAACTTGATATAGCTGAGTATAATCTGCTAAAAGAAACAAATCAAATAACATATTAGACCAACCAAACTAGTTTGGTGTTTGAAAAAAGATTGTGGTAATACAAAATGAGTCCGATGTGGTACTTACTTTGTGTGAAAGAATTCATGGAGATAGAGTTTTCACTGCGATTGACATCCTTGTCAACCCTGCGACGCTTCTGTCTTTCCCTAGCCTTATGGTTCTGAAACCAATAGAACACATTTTTGCTCTCAATCTTACCATAAAAACTGAGCTGGTTAGAGATCTTTTGAATCTGATCAGTGCTTGGACTGCGGAGTCCAGAACTGAACAGTTGAGTCAGAACCTTAGCCTGCTCAGTTGTGGGATTCCAACGCCCACACTTGGTGCCAGTAGCACTAACTCTATTGCCACCAACATTTTCACCTCTGAAACAAAAATCTGACATGCCCTCTTCCATATAATTTCACTACCAGAAGCCTCTCAGTGATTCTGTGCCTCTGAACTGCAAACTTCAGCTCTAGGTTTCTGTTCTGAACCATAAAGATCTCAGTCCGTGTGCATTTATAATACCATGACTCAATAATCTAGTTCAAAAATCTGACCTTTTCCTCTTTGTTTTTTGTATTGCTTTTGGGGCATTACAGATCAACCATTATGTTTTATAATTCATCTTGTCTTATTGAATTTAGAAAATATGAGACTAATGAACACTGAGCAACATATGGAGTTTGATTTAGCCTAGTTTTTTGTGCTAATAAAGAAGTACAAAAGATAAAGACATGCGCAAAAGCAGTCACTATTCAACGTTTTGGTCCGGGGCAGAAAACATGTATGTTTCATCAGTAGTGATTAAACTATATATGTAGTTTATGCTATGGAAACATAATTAAATGTTTTCCATTTCTCGTGCTAATCTGCTTACACACAAAACTACGCGTTTTTCATTAAAGAGAACAATTGTTGCTAAATACGTGTACTGTACTATTAATATATATGTAAAGTGGTCGTTATGAATCTTTGTGTAATTTTCAATGCCTTATGTTTCACCAACTATACTTAAGAGATTAATCCAATTCGATGAAGAAGTGTGAGTTAAGCCAAAATTTGTTTTTAAAAGAAGTGGCTGTCTGCTAAAGTTGGTAAAGAATGGTCTAAAGTAGTTTTATATCTAAGTCTGAAGGAGGGGCAAAGGGAAGTGAAAGTCAAAGTTGGATATTGTTTGATCTCTTTTGGACTATTGTGATCAGAGTAAAGACTGACATAGAAACGAGTTAGGTTGACTAGTTTTCATGGAAAACTTCTTTTTAAGATGTGGAAACATATACTAGAGACAACAAAGCCACCCAATTGATTGATTTTAGAGGAACAATTCAAGACCTACAAAAAGGAGAGTAACTTGGCTTTTCTTATGTCACTTTCTACTGTCTTTAGTAATTGTCTTTCAAACACGGACCCAAACTTCTTTGCCTTCTTTTGGTCCAATTTAATCTGCTATTATGGTATTGTAGCTTTTAAGCCTAGGAAAAAGTACACGTGATGAAAATTGAAATATTCTGAGATTTATGCAATAGTAATATGTGTCCTTCTATATTCACTTGAAATTTAAAGACATTGCATTGCAAAAAAAAAAAAAACAGTAAGCACCGGTAGTGATCAAATAGCAGTAATAGTAACATACAATAATACCGTTTGGTAGTGAAGAAAGGACAGAGGGCACTTTCTTTGTGCACTTCCTACAATTCCCGAGGATGTGTCTTCAATTCACAAGTATCATTTGTCTGTTCATAGTTGGCAATAAGGGCTTTGGCTACTCGAACTTGTAGGAATTTTGGACTTGTTGTCACAACTTCAAGTGTTAGGCAGCTAGTTATTTGTCATACACAAAAATACCTCATCGAGCAGCTAAGAAGTCTTTCCCAGAGTCAACCACACAGCATTTAAGAAGGTTAACTGTTTCAAGTGCTTGGTTCCAATATAATTAAATCTCATTACTTTTAAGTATATAATTCTATATTTCAATTTTTTGGATTGATAAAAAAGGAATTACACAAAAGGTGATTTATCAGTTTCTTTGACAAATAAGTCATCATTACAAATGGTTAGTAATCTTGTAAATGTCTCTGTGCACAGTTTCGTGAAGAAAATGGCACAGAGAATTTTGAATCAACATGGGAAATATATTGAATTCCTGATTTGTTTAATTAAGTTATCTGAACACTTGAGGAAGGTAGCACAACTTAGAAATCAACTGAATCAATAAAAATAAAACGCCCAGTTCAAATGACATATTAGTTTTGAATCAAACACGGATATTCTTACCAATTTTAACAATCACAATAGATATCTATATTTGATATTTTCTACCAAAAAGCATCCACTTTATTGATAAACTATAATTTTAACTTTTTTATATAAAGAATTATTTTTACTCTGTCTTTTCTAATTGTCAAAGATTCCCTAAAAAATATAACAGAATGAGAGAAAAAAAAATGGACAAATACATACATACATACACTCCATAGATGATCAAATTTCTGGTATTCATTGAGCTTCTTAGTTATACTTGAGTAATAATAAAGGCTGCATAATTATATGAAATTCTTATTGTCAAGAAAAATGTTCTGCTCTTAGATCAAATATTATATTTAGAAAATTTGTAATGATACTTTTGATGATTCAAGAGATATTTGTCTAGCTATTTATGATTTTTACCCAATTAGATATCTATCTATTGAGTTATCAGTTTTAAATATGTTAATCTGAATTTCTTGAAATATTCATTCCATTTACAGCTAGAGACAAATTTTATGAAATACAAAACGTACATACAGTACAATACTACGATAAATATTATTTCTCAATTAAATTTAGAATATTAATTTAAAATTTACATTTTATTAAATATTAAGTTGATAATGAAATTTAAATCTAACTCAATTCTATGGAACTAGATTAATAAGATAAGATTTACTATCTTTCATTGTGCACCTACACATATTATACGTATTTTTAGTCGCAGAGTGAAATATGTTAGTTTCGTAAACCAAAGATTAATATAATGAGTTGATGAGGACTATTTTCACAATCATATAAAAGTGTATGCATCAAATAGATAAATTAGTTAGCATGAGGAATAAAATTAATTAAGTAAACTTCATGAACGAAAAAATATATCTAACCTAAAAAGGAATTAGTTTTTGTGTTAATTAGAAAATAAAATCAGTTTTAAAATCTAAATTAAAAAAACTGTTCAAATCAAAATTGTATTTAATTCTAAAATCAAGGATCATATAGACCAACAATATTAATTTCAATAATTAAATTAGTTGTTTATATAAATATTTGATGATATTACTGCCACATTGTGACTACAATATTGTGTATTGTGGAAGTCTAAGGGCAGGCTTTAGAATAAGAATTAGTTGCATGAAATGTGAATGTTGGACGTCTTTCTGTATCAGCCGTGTCTTTTATACTTTCTTGTCTCCACTTTTTTCCAATGCTTTTCTGCGAATGCTACCTACCAATGAACACAAAACACTGGCACTCTGACATTTATTTATTCAATTAAAATTTACATTCTTTGTTTTTTTATATATTTGTATCATAAGAAAATCAATGTCTTTTGAGGCATCAAACCGTGTAAGAGAAAAAAAAGGCGAGTGAATAGTGACTCAATCAATCATATTTTATGATCATATTATTAGGAACGCTGCCAGCCAATAACATTTATACGGGGTGGAAGAAAAATATAAATTAGAATATGAATGTAGACAAACTAATTGCGATAGCAGAAATTGATGTCACAAATTGTTTTAAACAAGAGATCTTCGGAAGAAAATGGAGTCAGTTCCTGAGAATCAACTCTAATTTATAGATGGACAAAAATCCAATATGTCTCGAGTATGTAGTCATACAAATCCCGGAGAGAAACTATATGCTCTCACTACCTTAGTCGTCTGTTTGCATTTTCCCGACCAAATTGAAATTCTAACCTAGGATTCCCCAATCTATGCATCTGTTAATGACAGTGACGCTGAGCAAAATTTTTATTTGGTGCATAGATAGAGACTTTTCTCGTTTTTTATGGGAATAAAAATAGGAGTGATAGAAAATCAGCATTTCTCCAAAGCAAAATGATTAACAACACCGAAGCGATATCAATCCAGGTAGAATGATTGACTTTGTAATCCTTAACGGGTCATTCATTTGAAATGGATGAAAAGGAAAAGAAACGCTAAATTCAAACATTCCATTATGCTGAAAATTTTATAAGGAACCATTAAAAAACAAATAACAATAATAATAATAGAGAAAATCAATTAAACTACATGCTAGCATTAAAGTTTAAAAATAATTACATTTCAAAAGAAAATAATGCATATATTACTTCTCCCCCTGATTAAAATAGGGCGACTTGTTCTTTAACAAAAATACAATATAATAATATAAAAATAAAAAAACAGCTTTTCTCAACCACCGCATCCTTCTTGTTTGACCATGAACATTGATTTAAAACTTGCATCGAAATATTCCAACTGCCATTCAGATCATAACTAGTTCATAGTGCAAAGTTTGGTTGACGCTATAAGAAAATTAGTATCATTTGATAAAGTTTTAGAAATATCTCCATTTTTCAGAAAAAAAATAAATCTAAAAAATAATAAAATTTAAAACGAAAATAAAAATTGCTAATTGAACTTCCAAAAGAAAAATTTCATTTTGTCCTTATCCAATCGCAAGAAGAAATAAATAGGCATGGATCATATTACATTAAAATTAACAAGAGAAAGCTACACCGCATACCTTTGCTAGTATCAAAGTGAACTTAACTATGCAAAGAGGAGCCAAAATACTAAAAAAAAAGAATAAAGCAAAGTAAAACTGAAGTATAAAACGCTGACATTCCACGTTTCTGGAAATATGACATAATAATGACAACAAAACTATCAGGAAAATTTGTCTTCCACGACAAAGAGGCGAAAGAATCACAGAATCTGGGCAGCTGTGTTCAATTTTTCGGCCAAGCTAAGCTGCGTTCTTGTGATGCTAGATAAATATAGCAAAAGCAAGTGATCCTGAAATGGATGAAACATCCGTGTCAGCACAACACTATGAAAGGCAAGCTCATAAGCCAATAAAATATAAATGTCCAATCAATCACGTTACAAAATTTTCATTAGAACTAAAGTATGAAATCCTAAGTGAACCACTAAAGCATCAAAATCTTACCTGCAAGCTATCGTTCACAAGCTTATCAAACACTCGAGGGGACACTTTAGGAAGGGAACCTACAGCATCTGATATAAATCTCCCAATTTTGTTGTCTGGTGCAACTCGCCCTTCCTGTGATGAAAAACTATTTAATACAATCTCATAGGACAAGAGGAGAGATTAAAGATGTCAATATCATACCACAACATCGTCAACATATTTGTAGATATCATCAATCAAGACTAGAAGATGTTGCATTGATGCCTCCATCCCTTCTAAATCTGAAGGAATTTTGTCAACTGCGGTTGCCTTAAGCATATCAACTGGCATTACCAGAATAAACATAAAATCAGCTATAATCATTCAAAATATAGAACATTTTAGTGCCATTATTAAAGAAAGACAATTTCAAAGTTAGTTAAAAGATGCTATTGAAAATAAATTGCCATTGCATAGTGGAGAATAGAGATCAAAAACATCCATCATAAAGATTAAATTTTAAGGACCTTTCTTTCTATACGATGAATATAAACAAATTAACAGCTTACTTAAACTATTAACTTTCATCCAAGTGAACGCCCAACAACAAGACAAATAAAAAGGGGACATTAAAGCATCCACAATCCATACCCTAAAAGGCCGAACCAGAGAAAACAGTTTGTAAATTTGTCATTGCAGAAGAGACCCTAGGTGGAAAGGGAGGATAGGGAGTCCTCAGTTTCAAGACTCAATGAAGTACGACAAAATTTCATCCAGTGAAACTAGAGGTTTTCAAATTAAAGGAGGATACCTTTAGATTAAAGAAGAAGGTATCCATGAAAAATGACTACATCAAGATCTAAAGAAAGAAGATGAAGCAAGTCAGAGAGTATGTGCTTAGACTACATCCTTTTGGCACAATGCAATGAGCGACTTTATTATCAACTAAAATAATTTCAAAATACTCCATACCAAGCAATATTTTTCTAGAATACAACTCACAGAAAACAAGTTACTGACTAAGAGAAGAAAATTAAAACATTTTGTTTCAAGTGCATCCATGGAAGTAAGCACATACTCTATTAAATATATTAAATAAGAGAGAAGAGTAAAGGGTGAGAGAGAGAGAAGAATGGGAAAAGGAAAGGGAGGTGTGATTGAAAAGAGCCCCACAATTACTTACATCCAATTCGCTCTGCTTCAACCATACGAAGATCTAATGGGATCTCTTGAAACTGTGCAGCGATTTGCCGTTCTCCAAGAGATAAATTGTTAGACACGTATGCTTTGATGGTACCCCCTCCATTTGTAAATCCAGTATCAACAGTCAAATGTATGGGATTTTGTACTTCTCGAGAATAAAACTCGTGGATTAATGCACTACCACCAGTTACTCCAAGACCAGTAGAATACCTGAATAAAATAGCAAAAGTTAGCAGTGTTTTCTTTCTGCAAGAAAAACGATAAATAAACACAGGATTCAGTCTATTTATACCCATCACTGAAGCTTCCCCCGGAAAACATTCATGTTTTCCACTAGGATGCAACAAAACCAACTTTATTTACAAGTCAAAAACAGAGAAAAAAAATATTGCAGAAGCCCTTCACCTAAAGTAAACGTCATTTAACCTAGGCCATATGGATTTCAAAGTACTCTTGGCAACCACTTCATTGAGAATACTATTATGATAACCAAAAAAAATTATGTTATACAAAAAATTGGAATTACCATCCAACTATGATTTCTTTTGGATTCACTTTTTGGTGGGATATTAACATATTGTGGTGGTACTCTATATCCAAAGCAACCTGTTGATAAAACAAGTCAAAAAATCACAACAAATTTAGTAAGTGCAGAACAATTTAGCTGAAATTTAAGAAGAAATAGGCCCTGCAACCAGAACATAGACAGTCAAAAAGACAACTGCAAAAGTTCAATAATAGAGTCAAAGGTAAATTTTAACTATGCAACTCTTTTATAGGCTTTAAATATTAGTGTCAGCTATACAGGTATCCAGTATTATTATAATTTTAATGTAGTATTAAAAATGAAAACCTTTCAATTTCTTTACGAAATCCATAAAGTAACACTCAGTATAATTGACTCAGAATTACTAACCTCAACTTCCTTGACAAGGATAAAAATAAAATGCCTCAAAAGGACATCAATTAAACATATAAATCTTGTCCTGTTACAGGCCCTAAGCCAAATTTCACCTAGCTGTACGATAAGGATGTTATTATTTTCCTAGGGTTAAACCAACTTTCAATTAAGAAATGGGCATCCCTCTCACTTCCTTCCAGTTTGAGTTTCAGAACCAGAACAAAACTATCAATAATGTGAGACAAGTAACCTCAATTACTCGGTCAATATATAACTTACTATATGAGCCTTAAACTATGTTAGAAATCAATTAAAGAATAGATTGGAAGAGAACAGAGAGGAGTTACAAATTGCAAGTAGTATGCAACAATGAACAAGAACAGAGAGCATAGTAATAAAAATCAAATGACCAATAAAAGTTTGGGTCCTTATTGGATAAAATTCTGTCACCTGTAGGAGAAAAAATAAATAAGAAAGTAAAATGCATAATGTTTCTATCACAACTCCCTGGGTTAACATTTTCTCGGCATAGGCTAATTCAAAAAGGTTTTCTTATATGACTTCTCCAAAAGTTTATTTTAATTTGGGAATAAGGTAACCTTACCTTACACCTTTCCTTTTTTCCCATCCTATAAATACTTACTGAGAAGTTTATCCACACAATGCCTAAATATTAAAGAAACAGCAATGAGAAAACATGTGACACATGGTCTATCCAATGCGAGAAACAAATTGGAGCATACACAAACCTAAATGCAAATCCAAATCAAAACATAAACTAAACTAGATAAATAAATAAAACTAAAAAATATAAATGTAACATCCAATTTCTCAGATCCAGATGCAGAACTAAATTCCACATGAACATAACATGAGCAGCTACCAAATTTTTACCCTAATTATTGATGATCATATAAGTAATGATAAAAAAAAGTGAAGGACCTGCTCAATAGACTCGTTGTGAGGAACGGCATAGGAATTGCGAATGTCGACGGTTCCGTCGGGAAGGACCGACCCGAGTAGGGTTCCGATGACGCGGTCGGCTTGGTCAGGACGCCGAACGTAGCAATCGCAGATGTTGAAGATAACGAGAGGGTGAACCTTCGCGGAGAAGCTTTGCGAAGAAGAAGATGATGAAGAGAATTGCAATACTGTGCGATCACTCGACGCCATGTTAGGAGATTCGATTCTGCACCTCACTACTCACTGCACCGAACAAGGCGTGCGAAAACAACACAACACAAGCACCCTAATCTGGAAGTAGGGTTTTACAAATGGGCTCATCAATATTCAGGTTTTGGTCAATAGGCTGGTCAACAATCACTATTCCCCTTTTTTTTTTCTTATATAAGTTTAGTTAAAAAAAAGTAAGCCCATAAGGCCCAATAAAGAAAGGCTCGGTTGCTTATGTTACGTTCCTTTTAAATAAAAAATACGTTACTTACACAATCATATTTTTAGGGTTCAATATATATCTACAACATGAATAAAAAGATTTTCTCTTTTAACTTTTTTTATATAAATTTTTTTACTTTTTATCTTTTAAATAAATCTTCTTTTAAACTCAAATAATCACTCAAAGTAAATGAATGAAATTACCTGTACACTTAAAAAGACTACCTGTACATGAATTTGTTTTCTTCTGCACACAATTTTGAAAAACATAATATCAACTATAGTAATATTTATTGTTATATTTTTTAAATTAAATATTTTAATACAAATAAATGTTAAAACTAATATTCTAGTTTACTTAAAATTAACACTTACCAGTCATCCTTTCCCTATATCCTTATTTAAAGTCCTATACCACTCTAACATCATTTATATTCAAGCATAAAATTTTATTCACATGTCACTTTTCTTCGATACACCATTTAATTGCATCACTTTTCTTCAATCAATTATTCCAAAGGGTTTTCCATAAAATTTTCATCTATGTGGTAAAAAAAAATGTGTGGTATACAATCTCTCCCTTGCTCGTCCCCTGATCGAGAAATTAAATAAATCAAATTACCTTTTAAGTCTTGCCTTTGTAATTTCATCATTATTGCCATTTTGATTGTCAAAGTTATCCACATGTACCATACTCGAATTTTGTGTTTGTTAATTGACCTAATCTTTGTCTTCAACATAAATGCACTCAAACTCCAGACTTCGACATTGTTGTTCTTTAACAAAACACATGTATCACTCAACTTCCCACCCACAACTCAACATTCAAAAATGTTTTGGGACTATAACATATTTCATTAGGTAACACACGACAAATAACACTATCCCTGTGTTTGGAAACCTGAACACGACTTTACCCATGTTAGTCAAACCTGACAATAATTTGAGGTGAAACAGTTACTTATACTGTAAGGATAAAATCCTCAAAGTGCATCTTTATTCTCAAAAGAAATTTGAAGTTACTCCCTTCCTATTTCCCTCAAATTAAGACATGTTTGGAGGAATCTTCTGGATTAATACTTTTAGAAGAGAAAAAGAATCAAACTAGATTTTCTCCATATAAATTAAAATTAATTTAAACATGAATTAAAAATCAGATTTAGAAACTAATGAAAAATATTTTTATGAATTAATTCGTTATAAATTAATTTTAATTTATGAAAAAGTTAATTTTATTTTTTTATTTGTGCTGTCATAATAAATATTTATTGGAAATTTTACTTTGAACATATACTTAATTGAGTCAGGGTCTCTCGTATATACCAAAACACTCCTTCTACTCGCTCGCTTGACATGATCATCTCCTTCCTCAAGTTCTTTTACGAAAATAATTTCTATGGTTTTTTAATGGTTAGAGATAACATGTAAAATCGTAAAAAGAATGTTAGGAGAGAGAGGATTTGTTGGAAACCTATAACTTTTGGTTCTTGAAAAAGCACTTTCACTTTTAAATGTGCTAACAACTCAAATAGCAACATGGGAACGATGATAAGATATGAGTTGAAACTTTTGCTAATGAATCTTTAATTACATGTGGTGGTGTGGTTTATCAATTAAGGCTGGTGGTGTAAGTTAGGCATCATCACGCACCCTTTTTAATGCAATAATATTAGTATGCATAATTCAAGCCGTAGCACTATGTAATTTGAGCATATTCTGATTGAAAGATGCCAAACGCAGAGGGACAAAACACTCTCAAGAAAAAGAGGCACAACGATAAGCGCAGAAAAAGAGGACGTTGTTTTTTATTTGATAAGCAATTACAGCACACATCGCTCAAGGTCATCATCCAACTTAAAAGTAGAGGAAAACTGGCCCCTCACGCAACACAACCACCCTCTAATATTATCTATTCATCATAAGATTACATTCTTTACATACAAAATAGAAGGTTTAACAATAGTAAAAAGGAAAATAACAGGTAACAACATAAAATTAGACCATAAACTTTGATTGGTTTGGGTCTTTTACCCAGTGATCACAAACTTTATCCCATTAGTTGGATTTGAAGGGAATGGCTCTGATTACGACTTGGTGGTAAAGAGCCGCAAGAGCTGCTCCAACGAAGGGTCCAACCCAGAAAATCCACTGAGCAACAAAAATGCATAAGGTTAGTTAAAAAGAGTGCATTACCTCATTAACTTGGTTCCCGAAAATTCTAAAATTTGATAATAATATGTTCAAAGAGAAAGATAACATACGTGACCATCCCAGCCAAGGTCTTTGTTGAAGATGATGGCAGCACCTAGACTTCGAGCAGGGTTGATACCAGTGCCAGTGATAGGGATGGTGGCCAAGTGCACCAAGAACACAGCGAACCCAATGGGCAAGGGTGCCAAAATCTGATCATTTCATGAACATTATCAACCCACGTATTTCATTTTTTTTTTTTTTTTTTTGGATTTATCTAATTTTTTTCAAGCATAGTAAAAGTAGGGCACATACAGGAACGTGTGAGTCTCTGGCGCTACGCTTGGCATCGGTGGCTGAGAAAACGGTGTAGACAAGAATGAAGGTGCCAACAATCTCAGCACCGAGTCCATCACCTTTGGTGTAACCAGGGGCAACGAAGTTGGCACCACCGTTGTGCTGCCCGAAGAAGGTTTTTCCCTCGAAACCTTTGACCACACCAGCACCAACGATAGCACCCAGAACCTGCATCACCATGTAGAACAGTGCCCTAGTCAACGACAATTTCCTCGCCAAGAAGAGTCCGAATGTCACAGCCGGGTTTATGTGCCCCCCTGCATCACACACCAACACAAACCACAGCGACTATTAGTATACTACAATTATAACGGCATATAAAAGGAAGATCTAGAGGAAGTGTTTTTACCTGAGATTCCGGCGGTGCAGTAAACGAGAGCAAAAATCATACCACCGAAGGCCCAAGCAATGCCTTGAATGCCAACGGTTGCGCACTTGGAAGCAGACTTATTGACACCCATGACGGTTAAGATGGTTATGTAGAGGAAAAGAAAAGTGGCTACAAACTCGGCTATTCCGGCTCGGTAGAAGGACCAAGAAGTGAGTTCGGAGGGTTCGAAGAGTGGAGCCGGTGGAGGCTCTTGGTAGTCCTTTCCATCGTCTTGGCTCTGAGCCGCCGTGCCAATGGGTTGCCTCTCCGAGAATTTGTTCGCTCCCAATGAAACATCTTGCTCCTTTCCCTCCATTTTTGCTCACTCTATCCCTCACACACACTCTTTTTCTTGTTCTCGTGATGATGATGGTGGTGGTGTGTGTTCAGGGGATTATTTATATGCGTAAGGATGAGAAAAGAAAATTAGAAATTGAGGGTGAGTGGGGGTGGCTGGTGGGGCCCAATGATGTTGTGATTTCTTATCTTTTTGGCCGTCCAATCATTTTAATTCATGAATTTGTCTGAAGAGGACTTAGTTGGAAGGCTATGATCGGAGAAATAGACAAGGGCAGCGTCCTTGCTGGCAAGCCTCTAGCCACGAACTGCATGGCCCACTGAACCATTTTTCCAGTGAGTTGCACATGCTCATATAATATACACAAGAGATGAAATTCGATTTGGCCAAGTTTTTCAGTGTCAAATTCCAATGCAGTGACAGTGATTGTACTAAAATAGTCGTTTTGAATTTTCATATGTGAGAACATTGTACACCTTCAAGAATCATAACAGTAGCTTGTTCAATTTTTTCTCACCAAATTACACTTCTTGTATAATGTTACACTATTATATTTTGATTAATATGTTGTGAAAGTATAATATGTATTGTTCCCATAGTTGTAAAAGGTTTTACATATTTTGGAATCGTTAAAGATATTCAGCCTGTGAATTGTTGCTTTAATTTTTTTTTTTTTGTTCTTTCCTTTCGAAAAAATTAGCTTATAAGTCAGTATATAAATTCACTTTCTAGTATATTTATCCACGTTGTTAATATTAAATGGTCAAAGCCACCTTTTTATATAGAACCAAACATACGTTTAACAAGAGTCTACAGACTTAAATATTAAAAAAATATATCCACTATTAAATAAACCTGATTTTCTATCCATTATTATCTAATCCTTCTTCCTCAATTCGAAAATCAATTAATTAGAATATGTTTGGCCTATGGCTGTCCAGCAATTTAACTTATCTCACGTCTGCTACTTAATGTTTATTCTCAATTAGAATAATTGATCCAACTCTGCACTTCTTGAGTCTTCTCCTCTTGTATATTTGTTTTTATATGATAGAACGAGACCATGAATAACTAAGTCATATAATTTTAATGTTTTCTAGTTATTAGAAAAAAAAATATTAAAAAATATTTTATAATAATAAAACATAAATCAGATTCGCATAGAAAATTAATTTCATTTTTAATTTAAATATTAATCAGATCAATATAATATAAGAAATTGATGTCGAGACATCGTATATCAATGAAACTTTATACTTATATAAGTGATTAATTTTACCTTCAATCTAAAACGAAAATTTATTTTTTATATGTTGTTTAAGTTCTTTTATTTTTAAACTCATACTTAAATACTTATCATACCATATTCTTTATATAAAAGGTCTAGATATAATCAATTTCATAATTTTAAAATAAATAAAATAAAAGTTTCATATATTATACAACAAAATGAATTCACGTCGATCGATAAAGATTAAAAAAGTTTATTCTCTTGTTCCAGGTGAGATAAGTATTTTAGTGATTTACAAGTAAAAGGAATAATATATTTTTGTTTCAGTAACTATAAAAGGAAAGAATATAATGGTTCATTTTCATTAGTTATTAATAGACATGCAAAGTTGTTGTCACATAAAACAAATTAAATATTCCTATACCTTTTTTTAATAATGCTACCTAACATGCGTTAATTCAGTTCCTTGTCTGGTTCCAATGACTTGTCAGGATAACATTAATAAAACAAATTATTTGCGATCACTTTCCCTTCTAAAACCATTTTTTAGTAAGCTTAGAGTTTTTCTTCTTCATTGTGATCTGGCAATGGCAAGAGCCAGTGGTTAGACGGATCACTCATGTCCTGTTCAAATCATAGTGTTCGACCCTTCTTGCTTCTTTTAATCTCTGTTTTGGTGGTGTTAAATAAAGAAAGGGTTAACCATATTATCATTTTTTCAAAAGTTATTTTAGATTATACGTTTTTTGTTATTTTTTAATATTTACAGAAGTTTACATCGCAATTTAATTCAATGGAATTTTGGTCACCCAATATATGCCTCCGTATGCTTTAAGTTGTTAAATAAAATCGTAGATTTGTATAAGAGCTATTTTAAAATTATATATAAGTTTTGAATCGTAATTGGTAGAGTCTAAAATTTTTAAACTTAGAATGTATTAAAAGTAAACTTTTGAATATATCATTACATGACCAGGGTTCTTGTACTTTGTCAATAGAATGATGTATTATTTTAAGAATAAGAGTTTGTCTCTTTCAATTCATAACAACGTATGTCTCAATAATTGAATATATATATATATAGACAGAACTTTTATGTTCTCAGTGTTGAAAAACTATTGACGGAAAATTATTAAATAATTTACCGTCAACTAAATTAGAGCCACAAGTTTCAAATTATATATTTTATCATTAATCTTGACGGTTTATTTTGCTATACGAAAAATTCTCAGCCGCACACTCAATATATCACTGATAATTAACAACATAAATTGTATTTCATTCTTCTTTCTTACATGATGAACCCCATTTTGACCTTGCCGTATTGTGATTTTCCTTCTATCTGATTATTTATCGATAACTTTCATTTTGTTCTTATTCTTTTTCTTCCCTTTCTTTGCACGTGAAAATAAGAAGGTCGAACCTACAAAAAAACAATGTTGTGTTTGTGGGCAGCACTTAATAATTTTTACAACAAGAATGCAAAAGTTATAATGGTTATTTTTCACTTTTTTAATGATTTTTTTTTCAAAACCTTCTGAAGAAAAATAAAATAAAATTACTCCAATGAGTTCTGAAAACTTACAAGTTTAAAAACACTTTCCTATTTAAGAGATTCGTGGTACTGTACTCCACTGCTTTCTTTTACTCGTTGAAAGGATTTGGTATTCAAAATCTTTAACTGGTGATCATGGAAAGGTAATCAATCATAGAGCTAGTATATTACACAACTTGATTCTCCTTTGATCAATTTTTTCTAAAGGATTTAGTGTTTTTAGGCATTAGTTAATTTCTTATGAATGTAAAACTTGGAGGTAAATATCTATTGATGTCACACATTTCTATCATTGTTTATACTGACTTGATAATTGACTCTTATTACTGGATTATAACATTCAGGTTTGGGGAAATACAATTCAAGAATGGGAAATACTTATAATTGGATAAAATTGGAGAACAATGCATTCAATCACAACCTAGAGGTTTCTTTTGATAAAACTAATGTATATAGAAATATTCTTTCATATGTAAAGGGATTTGATCATTTTCTATATTGATCTTATTTTTTCCCATGTTGATCTCCTGGAATTAGTATTATTTGAGATTTGTTAATTTATTTTTCTAGGATTTATCTAGCCACATATTGATGTACTTAAAATGATTTAAGTCTAATTTAATTCTATAAAATTAAATTTTAACATAAAAATTAACTACATTTATATATGACACATTTTATTATCCAATGGGCTATATTTAAATCAATTTAATCCTACAAAATTATAAGATAGGAAATTCCGTTATTTATATAGTATATTTTGACACTAATATGACATATCTTGGTTTTTGTTAATGTTTTAACTAATGCTTTAATTACACGCCAGTAAAAATATGATACCCATAAATTTGGATGTCACAATATGATAGCATTTTTTAAGTTATAAAGTCATTATGTACAAAGTATCTTTAGTAAAATTAGTTTATAAGTTAATTTACTAATAGAAAAATAGAATTTTATATCGATTTTGGGAGCATTTATATTGATTTCGTAACTCATAACTTTTTATGCTGTTTTTCTAACCGATGTAAAAAATACACATATAACATTGGTTATAGATACAAATGATATAACAGAACACTTAAAAAGGTAAAAGATGAAACTTTTTATATCAGTTATAGTTCCAATCGATGTAAAAGATTTTCGAAACCCTAAATTTATGATATATCTAAACAATGTAAGAACTCTGTCATCAAACATACATCAAATCAAGTTGTTGATAAAAGAATTTGGATCAAAAAAAATTTCTAAATATTTTTAATTAATTTTACAAAATTGTTAACCTCTTGCAAAGAGAAACGACAAGGGGTGTCGAACCAAACATTTATGATGATAGAGAAAAACTCTCGCATCAAGTGTATAACATCCTTAAAAACCTACAATTTAAAAAAGTCAGCAAATCATTTATGTCGAAAATGCTAAAGAAAATATATAAGAAGGCAACATAGGAACCAACTAAATAAGCATGAGTGAGAGTGAAAACGCATATGACCGAGGATAAAAAAACTCAACCAAGACAACCACGGAGCTTGCTCACAACGTGGAAGAAGCCGAAAATGAGGTCAAATGAATCCTAGCAAAGCCAATGAACACAAAGATGCAAATGAAAACGAGTGAGAGGAGAAATGACATAACGTAAAACGAAAATGAAAACTAGTAAGAAGAAAAAGCGACATCACGCGAAACAAACCCCACAACACAAAACAAGAGAAGGCAGCAAAGCTCAGTGAAGGAGAAGGAAGTGTAAGATAACAATGTTGTCCAAAAGTTAAAATGTCTAATTTTAACTCGAGGGACATACTAAGTCAGTTGGGAGCTCCCAATCGATGTAGTATCTAGTTAATTTTTTTCAAATTTTCTCGAAAATTCACTAGAGCGCCACAAGAACGATATTACGTCGGTTGGAAAGTCCCAACCGATATAATATGGACAACATACTACGTCGGTTAAGAGATCCCAACTAACATAATATCTTTAGCACCATTACAAAGTTTTTAATTTTTAAATTTTTATTTTTTCTATCTTTTCTACATCGATTATGAGTGACAACTGACATAGAATATGATATATTCTGTCCAGTTTGTGTTAACCAATATAATATCTCTTCAAATGTTTATAAAAATGTCGTTCCATTTTTTTACATCATTTTCGCTTTAACCAACATCATGTATTGTTATAAAATGATTTTTTTTAAGCTAACCTTCAGTTGATTAGCTAGTTTATTGAATAAGAAAAATTTATTACAACTGACTTATAAGTTAGTCTATAAATATAAAATAACATAACAATATATAACTATATAAATTTCAATATATAAATCAATAGAATTTTGTGGTTTTTAAATAAAAATATATTGTTATGTAATTTTAATTTTAATTTTTCAAAATAATTAATTTTTTATTAAACTTTTAACTAGTTTTATTTGTTTTCTTAAAAGTTATACATGTTTTTTTTCTAATTTATTTTATTTTAAAAATATTACAACATAAAATATAATAATATAAGAAAATTAAACTAAAATTTAAATGCTAATCGGAGTAGCTTATGAAATATAAATCTTAAAAAAATTATTTGAAATATATTATGAAACATTTTTTCTGTAACATCAAACTAATTATATGTTAATTAAATAAATTAGTATTTGATTTATTAAACTTGGCAAATAGATGTATGC
>Ga0123340_1000464_pt1 | contig 26839 bp, 24 predicted proteins | sample SirMexnodulemix_FD_89961 | JGI IMG/M metagenome (GOLD analysis project Ga0123340, IMG submission 89961) | Root nodule microbial communities of legume samples collected from Mexico - Siratro Mexico nodule mix | ecosystem: Host-associated > Plants > Roots > Nodule | place: Mexico: Nepantla...
AAATAAAAGATATTTATGTACAAGTTTAAAAACATAAAACTTAAAATAATTGAAATAAAAAAGAAGACTTCTATAAAAATGGGCCGTCTTCACAAAACACAAATTTTCTAAAAAAATTAAATTAAATTCAAATTCCTGTATTCAGAGTATGGCTTCATTTTTGTTAATCTAATTTTTTTGTTAAAAATATAATTTTTTGAAATTGTGCTTTCAAAACATAATTTATTTATTTATAAATTTCTTTAAAAGTTATCAATTTTAATAAATTGAAACCAAAACTAGACTTAGTAAAAGGATCCACAACGTTGTTTTAATTCTAGTAAGATTGTATTAGGTCAGGATTTCAATAGGAAAATTAGTACAATTTATTTTAGATTGCAGTTTAAATTACCCAACATAAATGCCACTCTATATAGTTTAAAGTTAAGAGGCTGAAATAAATTTTTGAAACTTGAAAAATAAAGAATCCCTCCACTGGAAGATATTATTATAAGATAAGGGTTGATTCCACAGGGTGACGGAGTGACCTGACCATTGGTTTATACGAAAAGGGACATTTGGTCTGTGTTTGGTACTTTGGTAGGCCCACATTGTCCTCCAACTTCACACCACTATTCTTCCTTTCCCATTACTCTATTATTATTATTATTATTATTATTTATTTATTCATTTTCTTTTAGAAACTTGTAAAATAATAATATTGAATTCAATGCACATAGATAGATACACATATCCTTTTCATTCCTTTTCATTTCAATTTTCACAAACTACCTTAGGCCACTTTAATTCAAATACCCTTTCTCTGCTTAATTATTTATTATTATTTTAATTTTAATTTCCCATTCTCTTCTCAAGTCCCAAGTGAAGTCCCATTCTTTGTCTTTTCTTTACCCCTTTCCCACCCTCACTAACACTGCATTTTTCTGTCAAAACCCTAGATTTTTCAAATCTAGGGTTTTGTTTTCGTAGCCTGTTACGCACATGATTCCGAAGCACAACCCCCACCTTGCTAGTTTCACTTTTTTCTCTTCAATCTAGGTCTCTGCTTTTTTCTACATTTCCCCTCACTAACCTGTTCCTGCATTTACTTTTCAAAATCTTTGAGCTTGAATCTTTGGTGCTTCTGGGCTTTAGATCCTCTTCTTGTCTTCTTCGATTTAGGGTTAAAGATCTAATCTTTCCATCATTGTGAAAGCACTTTGCTTTTGAACTTTGGAAGGGAACCTTGCTCAACCTCTGTTTTTGTGTCTTTACTGGGTTCTTGGTCTAAAAAGTTAACACTAGTGTGAGGATTTGGGGTTGAGGACAAAAAGATAGAGTATTATTTTTCACAATTGACAAACCTATTGGTAAATGCATGGATGGAAGAGAAGGTATGGGTTTTCCTGGCGGCTCTGCTCCATATTACATGCATCATAGAGGAGGAGGGGTTAGTGGGTCTGGTCCTGGAACAGGAACACCCTCTGGCTTCCAACCACCTTCTGTTTTCAGAGCCTTGTCAAATGTCTCTTCAGGCTCTTCATTCTCAGTAGAGGCTAAGGCTCAGGCTCAGGCTCAGCCTCAGGTTCAGGCTCAGGTTCAGCCTCAGCGTGGTGGTTTTGGTCATGGCATTAACTTAAGTTCCTCACCTGACGGTGGAGGTGGAATGTCTTCTTCCGGTGAGCCTGTGAAAAAGAAAAGAGGGAGGCCAAGGAAGTATGGTCCTGACAGTGGAACTGTTTCCCTGAGACTCTCTCCCTTGTCTGCCACTGCAAATTCCACCCCGGGAACAGGCTCTCCCTCACAGAAACGGCCCAGAGGGCGCCCACCTGGAAGTGGAAGGAAGCAACAGCTTGCCTCTTTAGGTACGGTTAGAATTATGTTAGTTTGAAATTATAATTTCCTGTTGATTGCTTGATCTGTTGATATTGGGATTCAACTTCTCAAAAGTGAAACTATCATTTGAAAGAGAAAAGTGGGGTGTTAATAATTGTTGATAAGGTCCCTAAAAGAAGTTACTTTGTTTCTTTGGCCCTGAAGTTGACAGCTCGCTAACTAGTTCATTTTCTTTTTCCTGTCGAGGTTGTCAACTTGCAGTCAAGTTCATCCTTTTTGGGTATGCATGAAAAAAATAGGGATCAAAGCAGTGCAATTAAACATTTTTAAGAGACTAAGTTATGTATTTTATCTGAGAAAATTAATGGAGGATATTATGATAAAAAATATGTATAGAGGTTGTTAAAATCTGATTTATGCTTATTTGATTATTAGAAAAATTGACAACTGTTTAAATTTATGATTAACATCCCGACTCTGGGTTTTCATTTTGCTGTCTTTGGTAGTATTCTAGAGAAAGGCCGTGAATATGTACTGTTATTTTTCCATTTTTTACATGCTTTATTGTATGAAGTGACAATTTCTATTTTATTATTTTCTTTTATCGGTGGAACATTATTGCATTTTTTGCCATTATTGTGCTTTATGTTTGTGGTTGTGGACTCCAAGTTATTATTATCTCATTACTTCTTATCATAAATCCTGCTTCAGAAATACCTGAATTTATAGTGATTGTAATATATGGATCTTCTCAACACTTTCAAGATAGGTTGAACTGAGGCAATTAGTGTGTGTTTGCTTCTGCTTGAGAAAAACACAATCTTTTTTTTGTCTAACTTTCTGACAAAGCTTTTGAAAAGAAAGAAAAAAAAAAAACATTTTCTCAAGCAGAAACAAGTGCCTATTTGTGATGTTCAACTTATGTGCGGGTCTCAAAACGTGCTTTACGGAAGCAACATCATGATTCTAATTTTGTTCTTATGCTGATTGCAAGATTCAAATTTCTAGTTTCATTCTAAAGAATTCAGAAACCATGAAAATCTGAACACAGTATTGCACTACCCTTTCCTCTTTGACGAAATTGTTTATTTCTATTATTTTGATGGTTACTCAGTAGTACTTTAAAATGCCATGTTTATCTATTTTCCATGAAATGTGTAAACTTTTAGGGTGATTTTGTTTCTCTCTTCCTAGGTGAATGGATGAACAGTTCTGCAGGACTGGCCTTTTCACCTCATGTTATCACTGTTGGAGTTGGGGAGGTATTTCATAAGAGATATAGTTTCTTATCGCTTGTTTTATTCTCTTACTGTGTTTTAAAATCTTAAGTACATAAATGTTTAAGCTGACATGGGATATTTCAAATTCTAATAACTCCTAAATAATCTTTTGTATCAAAATGATGAAAAATATGATTTGCCCAACCAAAAAAGTTGTCTTCGACTATTTGAGAGATGTTGTGATTAGTTGTATGTACTTGATGTACTCATTCAGAAATGATCAAAAGTTATTTAGGACTGGTATTTTGTTTTAATTTTAGGGTGCTTCTGTGTTATTGTTTATAGTATTGATATATTAATTTATTTTACCATCCATGACATGTAAGTCTCATGGATGGTCAATTGCAATCATTGAGTGCACAGAAAGATTGAATAATCATGTAGTCTGGGATTGTCAATGGCATATAAACTGAAGATTACATCACACATATCAACGTGGTTGCTGATTATATATAAAACTGATGATACGTAGTGGAAGCATCTAATTTTAATATCAGCCTTTAAGTAATAGATACGTTTGCCTTTTCATCATGTAAACCTTCAAGATTGTTATTTATGATTATACATTAATTTAAATGTTACTTGATTGTATATCTTCTTTGTTTCAGGACATTGTAGCAAAGTTATTCTCATTTTCACAGCAGAGGCCAAGGGCTTTGTGCATCTTGACTGGAACTGGAACTGTTTCTTCTGTCAGTCTGCGCCAGCCAGCGTCTACTAGCATTAGTGTTTCTTACGAGGTTAAAGAACTGAACACTGCATACCTCGACTACTAGAATTTTTAAATCATAAGTGTCCTTTCATCTCTTTCTCCTCTGCATGGTTCTAACTTAGTGACACGCTATTATGTAGCAAGTTGATTGAGTTATAGTTCTGTGCTGTTCAAGAAAAGGGTAAATGATAGCAATTCTGGTATTGCAATGCGTAAAATTCAGCTTTATGCAATAGCTAATGGGATTGAGTACTGTTTAAAGTGAATTAGGTTGCTGTTATTATTATCATGATGCAATTGTAAACATTTTTTTTATCTTGTACGCTTTACAGGGCCGATTTCAAATATTATGCTTGTCTGGTTCTTACTTGGTTGCTGAAGAAGGTGGACCACGAAGTAGAACAGGTGGCATGAGTGTTTCCCTTTCTAGTCCTGATGGTCAAATTATTGGTGGTGGTGTTGCTAGCCTTATCGCTGCAAGCCCGGTGCAGGTATATTCTTAATTGCCCAAACTATTTCTTGTACTCATGCATGCTGCATGCTCATTCAAGATATGTTAAAACAATAAGTTCAGCATCTAATAATGATTTACGTTCTTGTGCATCTTTGCATGCTTTAGATTCAAACCTTCCCCCAACATTGATAATTAGAGTCATCGCTTGGTGCAGGTGGTAGTATGCAGTTTTGTATATGGAAGCTCTAAGCCCAAGACTAAACAAGTGACCACTGCTACAAAAGATAGCAGTTCTGAGCCTCAGAGTAGTGACAAGTTAGCTTCTCCAGCCAGTGCTCCTCCTCAAAACTATTCTTCTCCTGCCACAGGCATGTGGCCTGTTCCAACAAGGCCATTAGAGGTGAAAAGTGCACATCCACACACTGGTATTGACTTGACGCGTGGGTGAACAACATTTATTACTTCACGAGACATTGCAGTTTTGTATAGAAATCTCTTGTTGTAAATGAACCGAATTTGTGAGCACTGTGACTCTTGCTATCCCCGTTTATGGGTGACAAGTTCTTGCTAACCTATGCTGTAACCAATGGATTTCAGGGTCAAGTAACATTCTTGACTTGTGCAAAAGTTGTTTGGTGAAGTGAAAGGTAAAAGGGTATGATCAAGTTGAAAGCTTGTGCTGATTAATGGCACATCTAGGAATCTCATTTTGATGTCTGCTCCTCAATGCCACCTCAAATCAACATTTTTCTTGTTAGTTCAGTTTCCAATGCATTAACTCGTTATTTTTCTCTAATGTCTCAACTACTTGGGGATAATAATATCTTAAACATTCTATTAAGGCCTATGATTAAATCTTACTTCCGCACAGATTATTTATCAAGAAGGGTTAAGCATGTACTTTTAGGATTCCAGCATGGCGTCAGGAATATGTGAAACTGAGTTTTCTGATTACAATCTAATCCAATTAGCCGAAATGTATTTAGGATAATGATTGGCTAGTTACTGGTTATAAGATTCGAGGGAGAGGTTCGGTTGGAGGGACTGTGGCTGCTCCTAATTAGTAGGTGAGGCACCCTATCTATGCGTATGACTGAACTTCCAAAATATTTTTACCTTTATTTCACTTTATGCTGTATATGCTTTCTTGACGATTTTTTAGATTGACTATCATTTATTTTTTCAATGTAATAATGACAAGTTTATTAATTATTGGTGCTACAACCTATCGATCAAGTGATAGAGTAATGTTTTAATATCTTTGTATTCATAAAAGCATCTGCGTTTGATGTATTTATAGAAAGATGTGATCATTGCTTATTTAATTATGCAACTACTACGAAAAATAAAATGGAAAAAATTGTAAAAACACTTTAGTAAAAGGAATTTATTCACTAAGTGAGGATACGTTGAGGGAGTTGAACTTTTAGGTTATTTATTTTGAAGTTATGATAATTATAAAATATAAATAACAACACAGAAATTGATTGTTTAAATTTCTTCCATTAAAACATACCCTGAAGGCTGTTTTAATTGTGTAATAACTTCAACATTAACATTCTTTTTAGTCATGTATATTATTTTTGTAATTCGTAATGAACTATGATGACGGTTCATTTTGTACTTTAAGCTTCTATTAATTTTTGTGGGAGTTTAGAATTCAAAATGCAGCATTATATAAGATAAACATTAGTTAAAAGATCATTAAAATTGAAACTTTCATAGGTGAAACATATTTATAACTAAGGAATACTGAGGTAAAAAAACTAACGAATGATAGAGATGAAGTTAAAAGAAACAAGAACGTAAAGGAGGAAGCCATTATATGACAAGGTATATGATGTTGACAAGATTAAATATAACACAAGTCTATGCTTATTGCATAACATTGCCTCGACACAAGGTTGTTAAGGAACTGAGGAAGACAAGACATTTCTCTTCCGAGTTGCCTTCACGATATACCCAGAAGTTGACGGATGTCTCTCTGCATTACAATTTAAAAGATGGCAAGAGAATTACAATAGAAGCAGCATAAAACATATGAAGTAATTTAAAGAACAATTTAGTCCTAACCTCAAGGCTGAGTGGAGAAGTCGTGGGATAATAGCGACCCACTACTTGTCCCTTCTTATCAACCACAAACTTGGCAAAGTTCCACTGAATATCATCACCAAAAATTCCCCATTTGCCGGACTTCAAGAATTTATACAGGGGAGCTGAATTGCCCCCATTTACTTCAATCTAGCAGAAGAACGGATGAGGTATACAATATCACTTCAAGTCACGGTTCTTAGCAAAATTTAGAAGAATATCAGTAATCATATACTTTTGTACAATTAACTAGTCAAGCATGCAGAATTTAAGTTACAGGAAAAATGGCCTAAGGCAGTTGAACATCATTAAGAGAATCTTTTTCATAGAAAGTATAACGAGGGATTAGGATGGAAGTAGAAAATATAAAGCCAACAAGACAAAGATCATAGATTTAGTCTAGACTTTAAAGTAGATCTTTAGCTACAAATCTGAAAATACTGAAATATATATGAAGGTTTCTTTCTTTATTTGGAAACATCATAACACAATTTTGGCGAGTTGATTGCTTAAGAATAAATTTTCATGCACGTGTGGACCAACCTTATCAAAGATGGGGAATTCAGATTTGAAACGAGTGCAGACAAAATCTACAATTTTATCATTGGTTTCTGGTTCTTGCTCACCAAATTGATTACAGGGAAATGCCAGAATCTCCAAGCCTGTGTGAGTTTAACAATCCAGTCATTTGTGTTAATTAAATATATTTACAAGACGAGAAACAAAGATAATCAGAGTAATGTACCACAAAATGATTGCCCAAAACAGGGTTCCATCACACAAATTTTTCCAAGCGGGAAATTAACGCACAAAGACGTGATGAAGTATTTGATCAATTTACGTTGTTTAAAAATAATATCAATTACAATTACTGATAGCAACTACTGATAGCACCCTCTTTCCCTTGGTACGGACAAAGAACATGATAGACTCCATGTACATACCTTGATGTAATTCATTCCATACAATCATAAGCTTTACTCAGGACAAGCCTTAGAGCTATTTCACCCACCTTCCCCTTCCTCTTGCACTTCATATGGTGTACAACCTTATAGTATTATTCATGATATGGTGAACTTAAACAAATGCAAGTTTATAAGGGGCTATGCATTTAGTGAGAAAAGGTTTAATCCTATTAGCCAAGACTTTGACTTGGTAAATGTCAACAACATATATATATATATATATATCCTATAATCTTTTGTAGAAAGTTGGGTTTAACCCATTAGGGTCTGGAGCTTTGTCAAAGTGCATTTGGAAGAATGCTTCTATGAGTCAGAAGGGTTTGGTTAAGCTACCATCATACAAATCCTACCACTAATGTGCCTCAACACATAATCATAATCACCATTGTTGGACACTCATAGATTCCCAAAGTAGTTTTTAACAATTTGACTCATGCCTACTTGAGAGTCTATTAGTTCTGTTATCATCCCCTAACTTGGACAACTTCTTTTGTTTCTTCCTAGTTCTTTGCCCTGTGCCTTCAAAAAATTTTTGGCAAGGAGATCGCTCAACTTTACTCTCCTTTCCTTGTACTGTTTACGTCCCCACTCATCTCTTCTCTCCCTGTAAATCTCCATTTGTGTTCTACATTTGTTAATGTCAACCCAAAATTTGAGTCTTAGCCACTTTCACCAAATTTAGAGGTTGTGAGAACAACATTGGGAAGCTTCCATTCTTCTAAGCAAGTATTTTAAAATTTGAAGACTTTGCAAACATGTCTATTATTGAGATCCTTATGTGTGCTCTTATGGGTTTATCTATTAGGAACCTCCTGATCAGACACAAGGACCATTCAACACCAGTCCCTCCCTGTTGTTCAATATGGATCTCCCTCTCACCTTCATTTCATTCATTCCTAAAGCCTTATAAATGTGTTGTCGCACCCTCAATATCCTTGTTAGCCTTGACCTGATGTAAGAACTTCGAGAAAAAACCTAAAACATCTCACATGAAGAGAGGCATCCCACTACCAGAGAAACATATTTTCCATTCACCGTTATTCAAATAATATTTATTCATAGACTGCTTATCCTAAGGCTATTTTATGATAGTTACATTTGGAAATTACAAACAAGAAAAGAAACTGTAGAGGGTCCAATACAATACAAACCTTCGTCTTTATACTTCGCATATAATTCATTCAGCTCCGTATAATTGGAGTTGGTCAAGCCGCTGTCGAAATCAGAAAAACAAACTAGAATTGTAAATATACTCAGCATTTATATGATTACCAGTGAGAAGAGTTATTGACAAGCACGAAAAGAGACACTGCTGAAAAGTTATTAACTAAGAAAGTGAAAATATCAAGATAAACAAAAAGTAAACTCATAACACAGGTTACGTCAAAATTCTGCAGAAAGTTAATGTGTATCGCACTTAGCATGCGTTAGCTACGCCTAAACACAGTTTCTGTTTTTGTTTGTTTATTTTTTCTTGTTAAAGTTTATCATAATGTAATATGCACAACTCTGTTTTTGGTTTTCTATCTTCTTTTCATAGTGTCACTCTTCTCTTCCCTTTTGTTTCTTTTCTCCTTCACAATAGACATTCAGTTCATTGTCTCATACAATTTTGCAAGTGCAGCAATATCGATTACCAAGTTTTGAACATAATGCAGTTTCTTGAGAAGGATACCATTTAGAAGCAACATTGATAATCAGCAGAACTTTTCCCTCGTAAGTGGAGAGATCTACAACATCTCCCTTAGCATCCTGCAAGTGTAACAGGAATTTTTGTTATCATATGCAGATGATATTTGTGTTCTTACAGCATACATAAACACCTCATCTTACGAGATTTCAGATAAAATATTCTCCAAGGAATTACATCTAGGTCTAAAATTAATTGAGTAGAAGAAACTATAAACGATTTTTGTGTTAAATAAAAAAGATTATACATAGTTCTGCGAGTAACCCTTTTTCTAAAATAGAGAAGCAAGGCATGTTTAGTTAGACTTAAAAATGATTGAATGTTTCTTTCGTTTTGCATTTGAGAAACATTTACTTGTTGCATGTTTAGTCTGGATTGTTGATAAAGAAAGAAAAAAAAAATGAACTATTCCACTTTCAAAATAATAGGTAACAGTGCTAGTTTATCCAGATAAACTCAACGCATTGAGGTGAAGGAAGAAGACGAACCTTGACAGAGAAATCGTACACGGACTTTGGATCGTTGGAGGAACCGGTGCTCATGGTGTATGTATGAATGTAAGAAGAGTAACTGAAGAGACTCGTTAAAATGAAGAGAAACTCTTCAACTCTTCAATTTTGAGAATTGAGCGTTGAAATATGTGACCAGTAACGTTTGCACACGTTGCGGGGTTCTTGTCGTATTTTCTAACATTTTTTTTTCTCAGAATCTCAACTATTCTACGAACCGATAATGTTGTCATAATATTGATTTAAAAATTTGATTTAATTTTGGTAGAAAGTTAATGTCATTCGGTTTCGAATTGATTTTCATGTTTTATAACATAATAAATTATTTAATTTCCTAAAATATCAATGATGAAATTTAATAACAACTTTTAATATAAAATATACTATTTGGTAACAAATGAATTATACGTTTATAATAAATTAAAACTATTTAATTTAAAGGACCAATAGATAATTAAAATTTTATAAAGATTAAAATTACATATTTTCATAACTATATGAATTTAAGCCTCAGTCTAACTGAAATATGATATTTATTTCTGTCTAACGTCTAAGACTATTTAATTTATTTTCATAACGTCTAAGACTTATGAACATGATATCTTACTTTGACGGTTATTAACCACTTAAAGAGATTGTTTGATAACGTTATCATAATATTGATTAAAAATTAAACTATCATATTAAAATTGTGTAAAAACACATTAAAAAACTAAAAAAAAAAAAACTTTTGCACATGCCAATAAAAAGAATTTCTCTTTTCAATTCCTTAACATTGATTAGCACTTGTTTTGTTTAAATTCGTGATAAAACCATGAATTGAATTTTCGATTCTGAACTTATTAATTAATTTACTCCATAATCTCAGTGTAAACTGATACTTATCAGATTTAAAGACTAAATTGAATAATATGGTGTGTCCAAAAACCGAATTAAATGGATGTGAAGAAGAAGCATCTAAGCTGAAATTTGAATATAAGAAATTAAAGCAATCAAATTATTTGATTGTTGTTGGTCACAATTTTATAAAGATGAACTGCAATTCAGAGGTACATGTGGAAGTAGAAATACTGTATTATAGGTGCAATACATTTTTCTTATTCATGATGATATTCATTTAGTGACCACTCCTCATCATGCATCCAGCAGCTTCTTTATGTCTTTCTGCAGACATTAAGACCAAACAATCATTGTTAGTGTCAAAATTTTACTAATGTCATGCCTCAAATCAACTTACCTCAATGCTGAGAGGAGAAGTTGTTGGTTCATAACGGTCAACCACATTCCCATCCTTGTCAACAAGGAATTTAGAGAAGTTCCATTTAATGCTATCCCCAAAGACTCCACTTTTGCTTGATTTCAGAAACTTGTACAGTGGAGCAGCATTTTCACCATTCACATTCACCTATGTATATTACAATCATGTACCAACTATTTTAGTGAAATATTTATCAGTATATATACCATGTTTAAAACAGATTGTGATGATATATGAACATAATAGTATATATTGAACACTCATAAATTGGGACCTATTCTCGAATTCTATCAAAAAGATTATTGAATGAAATCAGTGAGAGCAGCTGAGGACAACACCTACCTTATCAAAAATGGGAAACTCAGCTTTGAAACGAGTACAAGCAAATTCCACTATCTCTTCATTACTTCCTGGCTCCTGAGCCCCAAACTGATTGCACGGGAATGCCAGAATTTCAAGTCCTGCATAAAACAATTAGAAAGTCTAAATGAAAGAGGATAGAGAGAGCCTTTTGATCTGATAAATAGACACTATCCATGGTTGGTAAATACAAACCTGAAGGAAGATAATATTAACATGAAGAACATAAAGCAAACAAGAAATAAAAAATCTGAAAGAAAGATGAGAAAAACATACCTTTCCCTTTGTATTTTTCATACAGTTGATTCAGTTCTGTGTAGTTTGAATTAGTCAAGCCACTGCATCAAATATTGAACATCAAAATATGTTGCAGCTATTAATTTGTTATCATCATGAATGACCTGGGTAACCACTTAAATTACTTAGTTTCAGTTACTGATAGTACCATTGTGATGCAACATTGACAATGAGAAGAACTTTTCCTTTGTAATCCCCCAGATTAACATCATTTCTCTTGGCATCCTGCAAACAAACTTAACGATTTAAATGAGTTGAAAGGGATTTATATACTAAAAAAGGAATAAATAAGTGTCATGTTTAGAGAAAAACAACTTACTTTAACTGTGAAATCATGAACTGATGATTTAGTGTTTGATTGGCTGGCCATTTTTAGATTGTGAGAATTTGAGATTGAAGGAACTTTTCTTGACCAAAAAATAAGAAGGATATGGAAGACTGTGGAATAAATAACTTGAGAGGTAAAGAAAAAAGCAACCCCACAAGAGAGTTAATTATTAATTAATGGAGGCAACCACCACATAGACCCACTTATATAGCATCCTCAATGTAATATGCTATACAATAGAAAATGAAAAACATTGTTGCAAAATGAATTAAAACAGAATGAAATACCAATTGTTTGGCATAAATATTGAATAAACTATCAAGATCTACTGAGAAATTAAATATATAGTTATTATAGCTTAAAAGTATTGAATATAATTGATGGTAAAAGATTACTGTAATTCATTGTAATATCCTTATTGTAATTTATATTTAATGATTACAGTTAAGAAAATCAGCAAAAAAGAAATGCTTGCCTATGTAGAAGTAAGTACTACAACGAAATAGAATTTTTATTACTGATTAAAAGTTGAGATAAAGAAAAATGAAAATCCTTGTGTGAAAAAAGTGTGTACATGGTTAATGACATTGGCATCCAAATTGGTGAAGGGAAGCGGAGAACAAAAACATGAAGTTGTAATGGCATATTCTCAATGTTCACAATATTATCCCAATAGCGATAAAGATGCGATGGAATATGAGAATCTATTCGGTACGACAAAAACAAGAAGTTCATATACTTACAAACGACGAAGCCAGAAACAACAATTTGTTCTCATTTTCTTTCCTGTGTTCGTTTGGACTTTGTAATCGTCATGTTACTCGAGAGAATGGATCCCCTTTCCTAAGAGTAAAAACTTCATTTGCTAGATTTGTGTTGAAAAGTGTGTTTAGAAAATTCCCTTAATACAATTTTTTTAACATGTTTTTCACATAAGAAAAACATATTTAGTTATCATTTAAATTTATAAAGTTAAGCTTGAGATATTATTTTTTCTAATAAATCATGCTATAAATCACTGTGAAGTCTTGATATCAAGAAAATTATCTCTAAACATTAATAAAACCTAAATTTTCAAAGGTTACAACGATCCCTAAAAAATGGAATGGGTAAAGAATCAAATTTTATCAAAGTTATTTTAAAGATAAGTCCAGCTGATTTTATATCAAGAATATTAAAATTATCTATAATTGAGACAACATAGTCCTCCTCATAATTAATCATCATATTAATTACTGTAGTTTTTAAATTCAAACTAAAATAAGAAGGAATAAACAAATGTTCAGAAAGATATTTATTTAGAAGTCATGGATTATTTCAGAAACTCACACTTTGACCATATTAATAATCTATTTAGAACCTTCTTAAATAATTTCAAACCAATCTTTAATAACTAGTAAGTAGAAGGTTTGTAGATAATCAACCAATAATAACTTTTATTAACGAACCTAATTCTCATCAATTTTTGATATTATGGTTTATATATAGATTACATTAATAAAATAAAGAACAAGCTCTTCTATATAATATATTTCTTAATTATATTTCAATCCTTGTGTGGTTGCTCTAATGTGCCAACCTTCTCAAGCAGATTATTGATTGTAATGGCAAACGCATCCTGAAACTTGCCAGGCTCAGCGTTGTAATCGCCATATACCAATCCAGGCAAAAGTTCATATACAATATATCTCCTCATGTTTTCTCTCTCTCTTAACGAAATGTTGCTCAGTCTCTCCACCACATTCATTTCTGTCACCACTTTTTTGTCTATGAACACTGAGTACTTATCATGGTCATGGGGCAAGTGCCAGGGATATTGGTAATAAGCCGTGAAAGGATCAAAGAGAACAGGGATGCAACCTGATATGAGCGAGTCAAAAACAGATTTTCTTGTTGGACTATCTCCTGGGGGCTCAAGGCAAAACTCAGACTCCACAAAAAGCTTTATTACTGACTCAGCCTCATCACACTTCACAGAACTGCAATTCATAAAATGACATTTCCCATTACCTAATGAAGTGCATTGCTTGATTAATGTTGTTCTAGTGTTGTCCTCTGCATTAGCCCGTGCTGCTGCAGCAAAACTCACAAGCTTTTTGCGGTTTGATCTCATGATTTTCAGTTGCCAAGAGATTATATCATTGTCTGAATGTGGGTGGAAATTAGTTGGGTGAGGAATTCCAATGTCATTCACGTGCCAAGGTTGTCTTTCAATCAAGAGCTTAATCGGGTTTTGCATTTTGTCAAGCTCTAACAACCTAGTACCCCAAGGAGACTCGCTGCTTCTCCTAAAATCCCACGAAATTTTTCCCAACACAAACACATGATCCTTACCTGAATTCCTTTTCCACGGTCCTTGTCTCTCAAGCCACTTCACCAATTCCAGACTCAAACTGTCCTTCACGTCATTTGACACGTTCTTGAAATGCCATCGCAAGATATCCAAACCGCCATAGAATGGAACATAGAAGAGCTTTGCAACTGTTTCATCAGAAACCCTGCATGGATGCCTCAAGACTCTGGAATGAAATATGAGTTCAAGGGAGTACTGATGAGTCTTGTACCATCCTTTGCCAAGCTTGGCTATTGGCTCACCCAACCCCTCGTTACTCAAATAGCTGCAGAAGTCCTGCCACGGAACCATGTCACGGCATTGACCCACCAAGTCCTTGTTAAACTTGGATGGCAAGTCATAAACGTATATTCCTTTACCATCACAAGCTGCATAATTTTTGTTTGACTTTGATCTCCACGATCTGTGGACTTGCAATTGTTCCTCAACAACCTTAACAGCATTTGCAACCCTCTCATCTGAATCATTGGTAACTATTCTACTACTAGTAGTAACCAGATGTGGGGTATCTGGAAACTTGAGTTCAGTAGTTGCATTACCCTGATCAATTCCAGGAGTAATAATAGGGCTGTTGTTGTTTGTGGAGGTTGGTATTTCAAAGGAGGGGTGAGTACCTGCAGACAGACAATAGAGGCTATTGAGCTTCCTTGTGGAAAAGCAAACATGAATGATGTTTCCTGTTATTAAGGTGGAGAAGGAAGACCACATGTAGATAAGGATTATGAGGAAGACTAAAGCAGAAATTCTACTGAGAAAGTTGTAGAGGATTGTAAGGCCAAAGTAGGATTGTTGAGCTTCTAGATTTCTGGATGATGATTTTGGTCTTTTTCTGGATATAGACACTGCCATTTTCAGGGGGAGAACAATGTTAGTATGCCTTACTTCTGGTTTTTATAAAGTAGAGGGAAAATTAATCATGTTTGCTCACCAACATTTTATCATGCAAGCACAAGTTATTTTTCCTTGTTTAAATAATAATAAGCACGTCGAGATGTGCATTGCGCTAAATTACATGTTCTCTGCGGTTGTGCTCCCCGAACATTTACAGATGGCATATTTTAGTGGTTCACATTTATAATGCAATTAGCATTCATCCTCTTCGGGATGGAGTCAACATTTAATAACAAAATTATGTGAAAGATATAGTGTTCTTTTGTATATTTTTGTACATATTCAACACTGTTGTATTGGAGAAGTCGGAATACCCAGTTGAATCAAATCCATTTAACTTCTCTACAATATAAAACAAAACAAAAATCCTTACCCCTAACAACCAAGAGTACCTACAATTGCCAAGTTCATATTTTTCAGTCGCTGTACCATTTATCATGCAAGCACGTAGTACTCTTCCCTTGTGTTGACTAAATTGTGCACGTCGAGATGCGCTTTAATTATGTGTAATGTTTTGGTTGCGTAGTCGTGCTCCCAATATAATACGTTTGAAGATGGATCATAGTGGTTGGAATTCAAATGCAATTAACGTTCATCCATATATTCAAATGCTTGCTTTTCTGAAAAGTCGGACACTGTTGTTCTCTATATATACCACTCTTCTCAACCCGTTTTTTCTTCGTAAAAAACGAAATTAACTAAAATGAAACACGTTTTCAAGATAAGAAGGTCATAAAAATTGCAGTCCTGATCTGGATTTCACAAAATCTATACTGGTTAAGATCTTGATTCATTTTTACATGTGCTAGAACGAGTCAAAGACCAAACATTAGAAGAAGAGAATTCTACAAAAGTCTTACTGATTTGCATGCATCTAAGCAATCCACATACAAATCAGAAGTCCTTTCCAGCTTGAGCTTGCAAGGAAATATCAAAAGTAGAGCGTTATACGATAAAAACACATTCAACAATAGCAGATAAAACAATAAAAAGGAGAAAAACTGATTTGAAGCACCACTTACACTACGACCACAGTATATTGCAACTCTACAACATACTGTCTGTTCTTGCAGGGAGGCGTCGGAAAAAGTTGATTGGGACACATGGCAGCCTGTGGCGAAACCTCGGATGCCTCATGACGTAGAAACCTGCCAAACCAGCCACAACTTGAAAAGGGGTAACATAGAGCACCAACGCAGATAGAAGACACAATGTAATAAACAAGGATGTAGCACGTGGGTCTCTCCAGCTTAACAGTGCCTGAATCCTTTCTCCCTGGCTGGCCAAATCCCCAACCACTGTTTGAATCCTTCCAGCCACACTCCTCAAACGATCATACCTCATTCTCACAAGATCTGGGCTTCTGCTCGTTGGGAAAGTGTCGAACTCTTCATCCAACTCATCTGGGTGCACTGCCTCTGCCTGTGAGATTCTTGTGTTCATGTGAGGAGGGTACCTTGGTCTATATCTGAAGTTCCACACCCCTATCAGAAACATGTAGATGAAAACAGTGGGCAAGATCAATTCTGGGAAGCATACAAGCATGAGATACAGCACATGAACCAGCACTGTTGTGATAGGATTTCTCCACATGCAGATTTCACCAAACCACTTCCCAACCGCAAACACTCCAGAGAAGACAGTCATCAGTCTGAAGAAATTGGCCTTGCTTCGCCGCATGCTCCAAAGGTGAGAGTCCACGTCCGACATGTATTCCACCACTTCCTTGCGAAGTGGTGGCTCTGCTCGGCCGAGTCGTGCTGCCACTATGTTCATTGCTTGGTGGCGCAGCATGTCTAGCTGTGTCACAGAGAAAGGCCTAACGTAGTGCATTTTAGGCAGCAGTGGACGTGAGTACAGGTAAAGCATGTTTGCTAAAGAAGTGCACGAAAACCGTATTGCTAAGTGAAGTTCACCCATCTTCTTAACCCCAGTTGGATGAAGAACCAACAATGGATATGAGTGAGTGTAAATCCTGCCTGTTTCTAAAGTAGAGATGCGAATTCTGACCTTCCCAACTTTCAAGTCCTTCGAAGTACCGTTACCCTTTTCCCCGATCTGGCTGTTGTCGAAGACACCAACTGTAATAACTGTGGCATGATCGAAAACCTCCCAAGTGTATTGCTCGTTGTATTTTGGACACAGATTATCAACAATGGTCCTTGTTCTTACCCATTTGTGACCATATTTTGCTACACAGTATGTGTCAGATGTGCCTCTACCATCCCTTGTTTTCATTGGGTGAAGTCCTACAGCATTCAGTACTCCAAGTTCTAAAACCCCAATTGGTGGCCTCCATAATTGCTTTGCTGTGGGACGGAGATCACTGCTGTAATGAGTAGACTCGTCAAGAACATGATATCCTCCATCTAGACATAACCGTAGCTGAATTCTGCTTGAGAACTTTTCCTTCTTCAACTGATCGACATCTATAGCAACTGGCTTTTCCAAGTTGAACCATCGAGAATGAATCATTCTATCATCCGCTCGCCTCTCCACAGAGTTCAGTGGTATGATGATCCTCCCAATGATCTCATCTTTCCCAGGACTAACCCGATCTTCAACTGAAATGATTAAATGATCTTCAAAAGGTTCAGCAGCAACAAATACAAGATCCTCATTCCACAGTGCGCTCAGTGTTCGTGCCGGAACTGTCTTTGTTTTTAGCACTTGGTTTCCTATCTGCACCTTGGCATACACATCAGGGAAACGGTTTTTCTCTGTAGGAACCAAGTCTTGTGCCTCCACAATATTGACACGCACATACCACAACCTTGGTGCATGATACACCTTTGAACGCATCACTGCAGAGATAGCATGTGTGCTGTCAACAGGTGTGGCTGCATCTGAATGCCATGCATCAGAAAAAGCCTCATCTGCTTGAGTACCAATCCACACAGCAAGCATCAACTCACCTTTAATCTTCTCCCCTTTCTTGTCCTCCAGACGGTACCACTCTGGAGCCAAAGGACTATCTGGTGGGACTCTCAAAGGAACCTCGTTGATGTCAAACCTCACAATGCCAACGAAATCATCTTTGATGAGATCCTTGTCCTTTATCACAACATCTAGTATGGATGCTTGCATCCTCTCCTTTGAAAAGGCAAACACCTGATTCCATTCAGGACTCTGATTCTTATCAAAGTGTCTGGTAATACCTCTGTAATTTCCAATTCTCACCTCAACAAATGGATCAAGACTCCCAGTAATATCCATAGCAGGAAGCTCACGAGCCTTGACAACCCTGACATACAGAAAATACATCCTTTCTACAAGATCGTATGTACTAGCTGTTTTGTCTTTATGAATAACACGACCACCAACAACTCTTCCCCCGCCAAGAAACGGACTTGTTTCTTTAAGTGCAAAATCAACTGGTTGTACTGATGTAGCTGTGCGTACTAGCTTCATGGGTTGTGGTTCAGACTTCATTTCATCAGCTTCATATTTTGGTACATAATGAGTATCTGTAAAGCCAGTTGAATGCTGCTGGTGCTGGTTCTGGTGATGCTTTGTGTTAGGAAGATGATGAAATGTGTGCCTTGACTCAACCTTTTCATTTGGCAAACCGTTTGCCATTGCGCTTGCTGTTGCTCCAACTTCTGCATGTGTTGAGCTAGGATTATTAGTTGGCATGGAATCAACAACAGGAGTTGGAACAGATGATTTTATGGTTGGGTCATCAGTGATGTAAACTTTAAGACCAATCTCTCCTCTTACGCGAGAGAAAATACCACGCTTTTCCAATGGATAGTGTAAGACAACTGCATCAGAGTAAGGGACAAAAGAAGTCCCATTAAGGCTAACTTTGCCAAGAAATGAAGTGGAGTTAGTAGCCCTTGAATGGCTATGGACATAGACCTCAAGTGAGAGATAGTGAAGATTAGAAGGGTCAGATATATTGAAGTAGAAGCTCTCGTTCCAAACAGGGCTTAGATCCTTTTCTTTGATGGTCGTACGGTACTTCTGGCCATCGAAATAAAGTTCCACAAAGGCATTGGATGAACCTTGTCCATCTTTAGGTAATAGATTGTGAGCACTAACCACATCTACCCCTAACTTGAAGTTGTTCATAATTGAACGTGGTGGTCTGGTTTCTATTTCCAAATGAGATTTTAGTTAGAACTACGCGATCACTGTAGATACCTACAAAGAGAGGAATAGATAAGTCATGACAAAACAACTGAAATTTCAACGAGGAAACATAGCTGCTTAACTATACGAGTACAAATCTCACATGATTCTCTAGATGCTTGTTTATTTATATATTCTGCATTTGAATACATAAAAAGAAACATCCATGCAGCGAAGGAAGATTATAATAGTGATGAACAACTAGCCACAAGGATGGATCATTTTATAATTAACATAAATTAATTAGATTTAAGTATAAAAATTGAATTTATTTATCATAACGCCAAAGATTTGTGCAAGTGCAGCTATAGTCCTCTTATGAACTATACTTTTGTGAAATGTACGAGAAACGAAAAGGGATGATATATTGATCAAAAGTATGGGTTATACTAAATCATTTGAAAAAAAATCATTTTAAAAACAAATGCCTCAATCATGTTGGCAAAAAATTGCAGGAAACAAGAAGAGAATGAATAGACTAAAAGTGAATAAACTTATTTTCTCAATGTCTTCATTTTATTTCAAACTTGAATTTCTGTGGCAAAGTAAAAAATCTGTTAGTTCCACAGAAAACACAGTCCAGCTAAAAAAAGAAGTAGGAACGTTTGAATAAGCTAGAGAGCTTGCATCAAGAGATGTACGAACTGAATATTATGATGCATGATAGTGGAGTATTTTGGGCGGAGGGGCCATGCAACAGCTACTGTTTCTTTCACAAAAGGATTAAAAAGAATATATTAAATAAGGGGAAAAAAATTCTGAGCTGCAAGCAAAATTTCTAATGGAAGCAAAGGAAGAAGTGATAACTGGTACATCACCTTGGAGAGCAGATTTGTAAGGGGTCTAAACGAGCAGCAAGTTCAGGAAGATTTTTTGCTTGTCCTGTTGAGTGAGCAATGAATGAACACCAAGCCACCGGAAATAAAAGTAGAGTTTGTGACTACCAAAATATAAACAAATACAAGGGTTGGCAGAAGAAAACGCAAAACGGGGTCAACACTTACCTCTTCATAGATCGAGCTAGATCATGTGCAAAACCCCTCGTGGAACTGCTTATGTACACGCATCTAAAGAAATCAGCATGTGGCACTGGAAGTTTTTGCAGCTCCAAGTTAGTGATCCATTAAACACGGAGCATACACATGAGCTTTGCGTAGGGTGAATGGACTCAACTCACAACTTTAAAACATTATAAAAATGACTTAACAACAACATCATGCACGATGCAGTTAAAAAATGAAGAGTCTCCGATAAAAAAAAAAAATAACGAGAAAAAGCAGTGTGCTTAAACCAAGCTTAGTTATGATGAAGAATACCTCGTTTATTGAAGAAACTATGTGGAAGAGACAAGGAGGAAGCAACAAAAAAAGGGTGTTTGAGTGAGAGAAGAGGAGGGAAAGGAAAAAACTGGTGAGCTTAGAAATGGAATGAGTGACCACAATGGCAGTGGCAATGGCATTATATTTTACGGTTCAGTGTGGTAGTGAGTTGAAGGAGGTGAATACCAACAACACACAGAGACATGCACTGTCTCCAATTCTAGATGCTAAAGACAAACACTCCCTCGTGCTTCAGTTTCTGACTCGTCCTTTTTGTTTTATTTTTCCAGTTTCGTAACTTTCGCTTCTATGCTAATGTAAGATGCTATGGTCATGCTACCATGCACCGAACTTCATCTTATGTTTCACACTTCGCATCACATCGCAACTCATCTCATTCATATAAAACCTACGCCACAACCAAACCGCACTGCAGATATGCTTGCATCTAGGCTCGTAGCACTGTAACATTTCTCTTCTATGAATTTATATTAGCTTATCCACTTCCAAAAAACTTTGGAATTCGTGTTTGAATATAAAACTGATATAATATAACACATATTTCGAATATTTTTTGTTTTATGTTTTTTAAAAGTTGGAAAGATAAACATTAATAAAGGGAGTAATGACATAATTTGATTTTGCTAACAATAACTGTCTAGTAAATGTAAAAAGTAAAAATAATGTAATTTTCGTAAGTATTCTGGTTTATAAAATAATTTTGTCCTCTACACCATTAAATACTACATATTTACACATATCTAGGAGTCAAACCTTTATTAACTGGTGGCATTGGAGACTGTGAATTGCATTAGATCAATAATCGTAATCGGTTAATCATGATATTTAATATATCAAGTGTAATATAATCAAAGTTTTTTCGTTTTACCTCTTAATAAGTTAACCAAAAGACGGTGGTTTATTTTTATTTTTTTTAGGGTTTCATAAACCCTAAACCAAAAGACGGTGGTTTATTAGTAGTAGTTAATAATACTTAATGATAATATTGTTTACTACAATAAAGTATTTTGCTTGTGAAATCATTAAACAAAAGAAAATGACTTTTCCTTTTACTGCTGCTACTATTCGTAGTAGTATATGGTCATTGTATGTTTTAATAAAAAAAAAAAAAGTGTATGTTCTTTCTTCTTGTAAACATTTTTCATTTTCTACAAAACCACTTTTTTATTATAAGATATCTATTAACGGATTCCTGAAAATATATAAAATAAGTTTGATTATAATTTTATTTTTCAGAGCATAATGTGTTTATATTAATTGTTACATGAAAAATTACTGATTTTACGATTAATTATCGTAGGGAAATTTTTTAAACATAAGATTGTTAGTTCATATAACTTTACTATCAGAAAAATGCTTCACCGTCCTTGAATATAAGATACTGTAACTAATTTATATTTATGAAACTAATAAATGGGACATTTAATTGTAGCATGGGCTGAGGCTTTGGATTTGGGCTAAGGTCATGGGCTTCGTTTACTTTATAATGCCATTAATGCATTTTAATTTATATCTTTCTTCTCCAAACTTTCAGAGTATGGACTTTTCTTCCAAGAGCATGGCATGAGTGTGTTCACCCAACTATTACATTAATTTCCAAGATTCGTGAGAAGTAGGAAACTATTGTGGCCCCTCACCCATTTGATGTGCACAGTCACTTTAAATATAGTCTTAGATTTTGTCTCCTATTTATTATCGTGTTCTTCCCTACCAGTTTGGATAGGGACCCTACATTCACAAAAGATTCACATTTAATGAGAGAATACATAAATTTAAATTCAAACACGCCATAGTCATGAACATCTCTGTAACCAAAAGTAAAAGATGTGTTGTATTTTAGTGACACATAAGGTGAAAAAAATTATCCATTATTTATCTATCTATCTAATTCATCCATTACCAGAATATAAAAAAGGATTCTTGATCATATGCTTTTTCTCACAATCTAATGAATTCTTTAATTTAACTAGTCTTTTATAAGTAACTTTGTAATAATAAAAAAAAAGAATATTTGAAGTTGTTCAGTTATACACGACTTTGAAAAAAAAAATATGTATTGAAATCATGACTCATGACACTCAAAATGTGGTAAATAACTCTCAAAATGTAGTGTTAGTTTATATACATTTTGTACATACATATCTTTGATTAGATTTAGGTGTTTTATTTACAGCCCCAAGAAACAAACGAGAGATTTGGAATTGGCACATGGAATGATTATTCAATCTTTACACCATTTATGTCCATGTTGTTTAGCTTGGTAGGTCTCTTGTAATTCTTTAACAAGAGGGATGAGCAAATCACACTGAGAGAAGAGGCAGCCATTGCAGCTCCAGCAATCCATGGTGGTAGGCGAAATCTAGTGGAGGAGTAAAGAATGCCCGCAGCAATTGGGATGGCTAAGATATTGTAACCCAAAGCCCAAAAGTAGTTTAGACGTATACGAGAGAAGGTTTTGTTTGCAAGGTCAATGGCAATGATTATATCCTCCAAGTTGCTCTTCATCAGAACAATGTCAGCTGCCTCAATTGCTATGTCTGTGCCAGCACCTATTGCCATTCCAACATCAGCTGCCACAAGTGCTGGTGAGTCGTTGATGCCATCTCCCACCATTGCCACCGTGTACCCAGAAGCCTGTCTCAACTTCTCCAATTAATTTATGACATATGCATGTTTTAATAAGATTTTGTATTAACCTTGTACCCACAACAAGTGTTGTTTTTTCAAATGTCATGTTTTGTAACTTGACTTAACCTTAATTAGTTATATCCTGTTAAAAAGGTTGTGTTATATGGCTTAGATGATGTTTTTGTTATAGCGAATTTAAGTCAAAAAATTCGAAGGACGTGTAATTATGTATCGTTTGGTGCAATGATTTTGTTATACCTGCAGTTCTTTTATTTTTGTTGCTTTAGTCTCGGGTTGAGCCTCTGCTATGACAGTTTCAATACCGGCTTGTCTGGCTATGGAATTGGCAGTACCCCAGTTATCACCTGTCACCATGATGCTCTTCATTTTCATGGAATTGAGAATGGAAATAACTTCATCGGCGCCAGGTTTCAATGGATCAGATACAGCCAAAACTCCAGCGACTTCTCCATCCAAGGATACTAAAATCCCAGTTTGAGTCAGGCTTTCAGCTTCTGCTAGTATTTCTTCAGCATCTGCTGAAATGGTTATGTTATGATCCAGCATCATCTTTTTATTCCCAACCAATATTTCCTTGTTTAGAACAACGGCCTTTACTCCATGGCCTGAAACAGAAACAAAGTTGTGTGCTTCTGGCCAGGAATGGTTTTGTTCTTCTTTGGTCTTTTTGGCGTGCTCAACAATGGCCTTAGCAATTGGATGTTCGCTATTCACCTAATGAAGATATAACTTTAAATACTATTTTTAAATATAATTTCAGATTCAAGTAGTTATGGTAAATGGAATAAGACTTGCCTCCGCTGCAGCAGTAAATTCATAGAAGTTTTCAATTGATATCTTTTTGAAGAGTTTTGTTGTTACAACAACTGGCTTCCCAACTGTGAGTGTTCCTGTCTTGTCAAACACAATGCAATTCACCTGCAATATTGCAAGTTGTGATTGTGAATTTCACATCAAGATAAATGCTACAAAACTTACTCTTTACTGAGAGACTCTTTGGTAATTGGAAGGAACCCACATAATATCACCCCACAACAAAGAGTGTACCTATAGAATTTCTCTACTGGTAATGTCAAGGCCACTACTCACTTACCTTATTTGCACTTTCTAATGCTTGTCCCCCTTTGATCAACACACCTTGTGTTGCACCAACTCCAGTACCAACCATAACAGCCGTAGGAGTGGCTAGACCTAGAGCACAGGGGCACGCAATGACCATGACCGAAATCCCAAACTGAAGTGCAAGCTCAAAGTCGTTCATGGAGGATGGTATCCAAGATTTCGGGTATGCATGTAACTTTCCAGCTAGAAACCAGGAGAGCCATGTTGAAAGAGAAAGCACAATGACCTGCAAAAGAAAAAGGAACCGGTGAGCATAGATGAATTTCCTCTGACTGACTCCATAAGTAAAAACTAAAAAAATTAAATCAGTAGCTTTAGTTAGTACTAATTTTACCATAGGAACAAAATATTTAGAAATATGATCTGCAAGTTTTTGAACAGGAGCTTTAGCCATCTGGGCTGACTCAACAAGTTGAACAATCTGGGAGAGAGCACTCTCTGATCCAACCCTTGTCACCTTAACATGCAAAACTCCATTCTCATTCATAGTGCCTCCAATCACCATATCACCCATCCTCTTTGCCACAGGCCTTGCCTCTCCGGTTATCATGCTCTCATTTACATGACTTTGTCCCCATATGACAAAACCATCCGATGCTACTTTTGAACCAGGAACAACCTTGATCACATCGTCCTTTTGTATCAACCGACTATCAATTTGTTTTTCACTAACAACATTCCCTTCGTCATCTTGAGTTAACAATGTCGCTGTCTCAGGTGTCAAGTTCATAAGCTTTGCAATGGCCTGAGATGTCTTCCCCTTTGCCAACACTTCCAAATACTTCCCCAACAGAATAAAAGAAATAAGCATAGAGCTGGTCTCAAAGAAATCGCTTCCTTTGAAATGCCGAGAGAAAACAGCTCTTTCCACAACATAGAGAGAATAGAAATACGCAGCATTTGTCCCTAATGCTATCAACACATCCATATTAGCAGAACCTTTGCGCAATGCTTGATATGCTCCAACATAGAACCGTCTCCCTATGATAAACTGCACCGGGGTAGCAAAGATACACCTCAAGAGAAGTCCAATATTCAACATGTTGACAACTTTGATATCCAAAACACGTTTAACTCCAGGTATATACATGAGGATCATGGATGTCAAGAAGACAGGAATGGTAAAAGCCAAACTCCATACGAAAAGCTTGAAGTAGCGGTTAATTTCCTGCTGTCTAAGTGCTTCTCTTCCTTCATCATTTGGAAATATCACAGCTTTAAAACACCCTGATCCAGTGGATTCTATGACTTCTATGAAGGTTCTTGGTCCTGTCATGTGGGGTTTATAAGTTATGGCAATTTTGTTAATGTCCGGAGATATGTCTATGGTTTCAACACCAGGGAGTGCATGGAGAGAGAGCTCAATGGCTCTAAGGGATTGATCGTTTTTAATGCCATCAATTTTAAATTCAATCTTGCTCATGTGTTCCCCTGTGCTTATCAGTATGGCTTCGAAGCCGGTGTCTTGTATAGCTTCCATTAGGTGGTTGTGGGTGAGGATGTTGGGGTCATAGTAGACTTCTGCTTCTTCTGTTGCTAGGGCCACTCGTGCCTTATGAACCCCATGAAGGGATTGTAGAGCTGATTCAACAGTGGTGGAGCAAGAAGTACAAGTCATGCCTCGTATGTGTATGCGGCATATTTGAGTTGAGGTGTAGTTGGAGTCTTCTTCAATAACTTTCGCTTCAAATCCAGCATCTTCAATGGCTTCGCGTATCCTCTCCTCCTGCGTGAAATCTATGGTTTGTGAACAGATGATGAAGAGTTTAATAATGGCCCTAGCCTTTTTTTTTCATGAAATACTAAAAAAAGATGAAAGTCGTATTCCCTTCTCAATAAATTGATTTGAGTTTTTAAAACTCAAAACTTAAAATTATATGTTTAAATTTTTTAATATATATTATAAACATTTTATAGATTAAATTAATCGTCTCCTAGGTATTTGTTTGTTTATTTATTTAATTTTTATTTATATTTATGAGTTATCGTATAATGTATGAATATAAAATAGTGATTCAATTGGTATAAAATAGTTATTTATAATTAAATAAGAGTATAAAATTGTTTTACCATCTCCCTACATCAACATATACGCTCAATGATAATCACTTAAACAGTTAAATCCCTTACATATCATGATATTAATGCTAAAGTTTACAAGATTAGATAATAGTGATAGATTGTTAGGAGAAGATCCGGTAGAAGAGATTTACGTTGAGTGGGATCTAATGAAAAGAATAATGGGTACAGGAAGAAAGTGGAGCACATCATAAAAGGTGCTAATAGGACAGCCATTAATTCAAATCAGCCAAGGAAAATTTCGGGAGCTATGTGGCCTAATCACAACTTTTAAAGGGAAAAAGAAAGCATATACCTGCACAAGCTGGGCAGCATTATTAATGTAATGAACAATGTAAAATCAGGTTCACTTTGATTTTATTTTCTGGTATAGATATGTTTTTGGTTGATATTTCGGCCTTAATTTATTTATAAACCATAGAGAATAATAATAATAATAATAATAATAATAATAATAATAATAATAATAATAATAATAATAATAATAATAATAATAATAATGATGGTAAAGC
>Ga0123340_1000466_pt1 | contig 26808 bp, 19 predicted proteins | sample SirMexnodulemix_FD_89961 | JGI IMG/M metagenome (GOLD analysis project Ga0123340, IMG submission 89961) | Root nodule microbial communities of legume samples collected from Mexico - Siratro Mexico nodule mix | ecosystem: Host-associated > Plants > Roots > Nodule | place: Mexico: Nepantla...
ACAAATTACAATATATAAATAAATATAAACATCGCTTTACACATCGATTTTAGCGATGATGAAATTGACTTAAAATCCACTTCGTTCTAAAATTGATTTTTATGACTTAAACTTAATTTATTTAATATATTAGTTTATAAAAAATTACATATATTGTGATCTATGCATACGTTAATTTCAATGAAAGAGTTATGTGCAGAGAGTATTCACCAACAGCAACAATTGTGGCACACGCACGTAATTGGATCGGTGAGTCTGCCCCGAGTCAGGTGGCCACTTTGTTGGTCTTTATTAAATTAAAGGAACCTAACAAGCAAAAGAGCAAAAGTGGAGCAGAGTGAGAAACAAAAGATAATGTGATTCTTAATTAAAAATGAAAAAGGGAAAGGTTAAGTGTGCGTAAGAGAGGGAGAGTGCATCAAATTCCCTGTCCCTCTGTTCACCATACAATAATGCCTGGTTCCTTGCTTTCCAACTTCACTCTTCTCCTTCAAGCTAAACTACAACCCATACCTTTCATTCCCATTTTCTTCTTTTTTTTTGTTCTCTATCAGAAAGCAAAAGCAAAAGAAAAATTTAGGGAAAAAAACACTGAAAAAGAAGGGTAAGTGGAAGAGTGTTGTGATGTATCCGTAATATTCCTCCATATCCTCCTTCTGAATATCCCTTTTGTCTGCTCCATCAATAGTAATATACAAAGACACAGAATATTCCTTCCTTCTACCATTCCCATCTCCCACAATGCCTCAACATTGTATTTTCCCAATGCTATTGTTGGAGACCATACATTTTTCTTTTTCATGCAACCCATGTCAAATTTCTTTCAAATTTTCTTTTAGGCTACATATGAATAGTTAATTTTGATATTTTTTTACATGTTTAAATACTAAATCAATATTCTCGATATTTCATAAATTAAAATGATATACTAAATCAGTAACCCTACCCTTTATTTTATTTTTATTGTTTGAAGTAAAGTAAATGATACACTACTCTTACTTGGTTAATAAAATTTAATTAACACAGGAATGCTTTTCCAGAAGAAATTTCTTTCTGCTTCTTAATTACAAAAACAATCTTATGCTTTTCTTATTGGAAAGATGAAAAAAATAAATACAGGTATAAAAATGAGACTGTTCTTGCGTTGAAAGCTTCAATTAACAAAAGCAAAAGACGAACGAATAAGGAATAAATTTGGCATAAAGAAAGTTGAAAGAAGGTCATGGGTACATATAGTGACCAATGAAGTTCCAACATGTGTAGTGAAAGAAGGGTTCTACCACCTTTTAAAGACAATTATTGGTCTGGTAAAGATTTAAAAACATTGAAGAATATTTCCACTTACATTAACTAATTTCATTTCCTTTCTACCTCCACCGTGCAGGCAACATGTAAACTTATAATAAAGTATAATTAGAGTTAAATACAACTTGATTCTCTCTGAGTTGGTCACCGTAAACAGGTGTGCAACTCACGCTTGTCTTTTTCTTTTTCAAGAATCCTCATTTTATTTTCACCTTTTCATCTTTGAATCTTATCTTTTATTCTATATAATACTAAAATTATTCTATCATTATAAATGTCATACAGAATTTTCATCAATTTATAGTTTAGTTTAATTAATTATTTAGTCTGTACTTTATCATCACAATTTGCATTTTGCTTTTATTAGAAAAATAAACAAATATTATATATATAAATATACTTTTTGTAATCAACTAAATTAAATCACCTTTATATAACGATCAAGTAATATTAATAATATACAAAAGATTTATATTAATTGATCTAAACTTATAAGTGGTATTAACTTCTCTCTTAAAATAACTTTTTAAGAGATTTCAGTAATTAAGTCAATAACAATAAGTACATAAACTAATATTGGTTATGAGTGCATAAATCACTCTATTACAATGAATATATTAAATATTCTATCTTAATCTTTCTTTGAAATTGAGACTTTAAAATAAATCCTATCAGAGAATGAATGATATAATTTTGATAAGCTTTATTGAGACTCTATAGACGGTGTATATATCAATATACGGTTTGATAATTAATAGACCTGAACTCTATCTGAGTTGTGATGATAACAAAAATAATCTAGATGTTCTATTTGTTTCATATATCATTTATAACACCTGAACTTTCTAACAGTGATTTGTAAGGTTATAATATAGATATTTACAGCTTTGATTCAAGACAGACGGCTTAATAGAGCAATTGTTTTTATAATAAGATTTGTTTTAAATCAATTGAATCTAAACAAATTTTAAGAATATGTGTGTGTTTTCTAATATTATTTTAATTAAATGGCTACAATATCTTAAAAATGAGATCCAAAGCTTTAGTTGAGTGTTTGAAAAAAAAGTAATTTTTTTTCTGTTATAATTGTTTTGGATGTCATTATATAAATTCATTTGATTTTGTTGTAATTGTTTTAGATATAATTACATGGAAACAAAAGAAATTTCATAATTGTTTTAGATATCATTATATGGAAAAAATTATTTTATTCTATGTGTCAGATGAAATCAATTGTTTCGATATGAAAGTTAGGTAGATTGAGTCACAATTGAATCGTGATTATTGACTATAACTTTTAATCTATTAGTAGCTATTCGATCCAACAATTGATATCAAAATCAATATCAGGAGTTTGATTTTTAGTTGACAGTTCAGGAAAAATTGTTGTAGGTTGCACAATTATCATGTGGTGCAAACTAAGTAGACTGAGTCACAATTCAATTTCTAGTGAAATAATTGGTGATATTTATGAAAACGAGGAAGAACTTGGAAAAGCTTATCAATTTCTTATAAAATAGATCTTAAAGAAGAATTATAAGTTGCTTAGGTATCCAAATTCTCTTAAATCTTTTTTTATTAGTTTTGATTGAATGACTGTAGTGTTTACATATGAAATTAAACTCTTCAGAATCAACCTTAACATTTTATCTTTTAACATATTTCTTACCTTTTTAAGGGACTAAACTTATATACTTATATGATGCAAGTTTAGAGTTTGAAAAGAGAAGTTTTAGAGCTTTGGAAATCTCACCGAACTTTGCAAAATCATTTTTACAATAGGTCATTTTTCCTTTAATTTTTTTTTATCCTTTTTGCATCTGATGTATAACCTAACATATATACTAAAGAAAATTGAAATTATAATAAAAATCTCCAATAATTACAAATTTAAGAACTCAAACTGACTTAATTCAATATCCTAACCTTAAATTGAATAAACCCTAATCTAATTTAGTTCGGAACTTAAAACATTTATAATTAAAAATTTAAATTCAGAACTGGAAATCAAAGAAGAAAGAAAAATCACACGAATTCACAATTAAATAAAAAAAACTCAAATTTTAGCCATCATCGGAGGAACCATGAATTAACCTTCAATCTCCATTAGAAATTAATTCAAGAACATAACAACATAAAAAGAAGAAAAAAGAGAGGGGGAAAGTATGTGATTGTTTTTTTCATAATAAACTCATTCAAAAAAAATTACAAAGGAAACTGTACAAATCATAGAATTTTGAGAAGAATTCCGTTTCCATGAACCTTACCAAATTTTCAAATCGTTTTCAAAATTCTAAAGAAAATGGTTTTTAAGAATAAACAATGTTTCTTTTTTTACCGTAATAAGACTAAAATGTTGCATTGCTCAATGTTTTTCCTTTCCTCTTCTCCTTATTATAGCTTGTCTTTTTCAACTCTGCATTTCTTTTTCTTCCCATTGAATTTCTTCTTCTTTCTCAAAATGTTGCAGGGATTGGAATAATAATATTTGTATACCCCTTATTTCATATACAAATATTGATAACCTTATTATTACTAGAAGAGAGTTCTCTAATGATTTTATATCTATAAGACATTGTGAAAACATCATTTTTCAATTAATTATGTAGTTGTAAGTAAATTTAATACCATTTTGCAAGAACTTTCCTCCACATGACACATGCTATTGGTCAACCCTTGATTATGAGGTTTGTCTAGAAGCACCACCACTCCAATCTTTGCTGAGGTCAAACAAAAGAAACTGCAACTTCTTTCAGGTCAGCTCCTCTCCACTTGATTTATGGATCTATCTTCCCTTTAACCACATTTAACCAATCTATTATTACAAGTCCCTGTGTTATTCATTTAACCAACCAGGGATCATGGCAAGTTCATAATCATTCCTGTGATTTTTCCCTTTTTTGTGTAACCCCATTGGCTTTAGTCTTTTTATTATGTCATACGGTTCTACCATGTTTCCAATGTTCTAGTTCGGTGTTAATTTTTCTGAGTATGATGGCTGAATCTGCTAGTCTAAGCCTTTATACTTTGTTCGAACTGCTTATGCTCATTTCTCAGTCGATTGCTTACAAGAATTTCAGAGAGCAATCTTCAATAGTCTACAGATACAATCGTGTAGCTGAATATGTTACTTCACCGTACAAATCAGTTCCTGATGACAATAGAGATTACACACTTCAAACAGAACTCTCTTTCGCTAATGGAGATTGGAATCAGGAGAATGGCGGCTTTCCATTGATGCCATTTGATGAGAGTGACTTGCAGTCCCCTCATGGAGCAGATACATTACAACTTGCTTCATTTCAAGTGCAGGACATGAATATAGTTCACCACAAAGAAAATGCTTCAGTCAATGTTGGAGGGCTATTGTCATTAGGCATATCTAGAAATACTACATTTTACCCTTCTCTTCACTCTCCATCTTTCACCATGATGCCTGGTTTCTCCATCCTCACTGTTGTCTTGGAAGGGGTCTATTTTGAAAGTGGGGGAGATCGTTTCTTCTGTCTTTTGGGGAACGCAGCTTTACCCAAATCAGAACCCCATGTTGAATATTGGGACATATCCAATACTCATTGGTCTGGTTATAGCCACCAACCACGTCTGTTGCAAGATGATCAGATATTGCTTCTTCTCAGCTACCCTCAGAAATTCAATTTGACTAGCAGGGCTATAAAGGGTGAAATTAGAAGTTTAAACAAACATGGAAGCTTGAAGTACTTTGATAATGTTCACATTTCTTCTCAGTTGAATCGGTATTCCAATTATCAGTTTAGTTCAGAATCAATTCCAAGATCTTGTGATGATAATAAACACTTTTTCCAAGAGGAATGGGAAGAATATGGTGTACTCAAATTCAGTGGCTCTGAATTTTGCAAGACTCTCCAAAGTATTCAAGAACCTTTCAACGTTAGCCCAAATTACAAGTTGGTTGACAGGTATGCTTACCAACGCAAACTAAGTCCTCTTCAACCAGGAAAAGAATTTGGCAATTCGCACTGGAGATTGAACCATGAAGATTTCAGGCTTGTCTTCCAGCATGTAATATGTGTGGAGGAAACTAACAATCATAGTATAAAAAATGCAAGAATTTCAGCAACACTGAGAGTGTTTCCTGCATCAATATCAGAAGATACTGCAAAAGAAAGAACAGGCCTCTCCAACCTTACATTGTTGGCTGAGGGGCAGGGATTCAACAAGTGGGAAACTATGCATGATTGGATGTTCTGGTGAAGTTATTTCAGTGTTGGAAGAATGTAACTATCAGATATTCTTGTACTTTCCACGATTGTACTCCATTAAGCTGAGAAGTCTCATACTGGGAAGTATTTCCAGAATTGGCAATGAAACAAACATGTTCTTCCCTCTGCTGATTAATTATGAAATGTATCTAATTGGTTGCAGAATGGTTTCAAATGTGAGAACCAATGTCGGGGTCGGCATTGATTGTCTCGTTGATTTTAAGGTTCAGTATCCTCCTTTAACCTAACGATGGCTGAAAAATCCTTCGGTTGAAATCACCATTTCTACCCAAAGGCCTGAAAATGACCCTCTTAATTTTAACTAATGTATGTATAAGGGAGAAAATAATATGCAAAGGACCGAAATAAATGAATTTTAAATATATAAAAACTAACGGATAAAATTTGTGTATCAGTTTACGAAAGACTGGACTTGATCATTTACCACGTGCTGAGTTATCCGTTCAGACAGAACCACTGCCGTTCAAATTCTCAATTCGCCACGTCACTCTTCCTCCCTCTGCAAATTCCGACCACCGTCACCTCCATGCATGCATGGCTTTTCTCCCAGCCTCCGCTCCATCTTCCTCATTCCAAATCCCAAGCCCTCACAAACATCACGCCGAAACAATTCTCTCACACCCACTTCTCTTCGCTCTGCAAAGATGGCAGAATCCGCGAAGCCGTAGACTGCCTCTCCGAAATGCAACTGCGAAACCTGCAGGCGGGCCCCGACGTTTACGGAACGCTCCTTCAGGGCTGCGTCTACGAGAGAGCCCTTCCGCTCGGCACCCAAATCCACGGCCACCTCATAAAGAAAGGTCCTTCCTTCTCCCAAAACGAGTTCGTCGAATCCAAGCTAATCATTCTCTACGCCAAATGCGGCGCATCCGACGTGGCAACGACCCTCTTCCGCGATTCGCGAACCCAGAACGTCTTCTCCTGGGCCGCCATTATCGGGTTGCACACGCGAATGGGCCGTTGCCAAGAAGCGCTTTTGAGTTACATCGAAATGCAAAACCAGGGGTTCTTACCCGACAACTTTGTTGTCCCCAATGTTTTGAAGGCTTGCGGGGTTCTTCGGTGGGTTGGATTTGGTAAAGGGGTTCACGCGTTCGTCTTGAAGACAATGGGGTTCAGTGAATGTGTTTACGTTGCGACTAGTCTTGTGGACATGTACGGGAAGTGTGGGGCTTTAGAGGATGCGGAGAGGGTGTTTGATGGAATGGCTGAGAGAAACGACGTCGCTTGGAACTCCATGATTGTGACCTTCGCGCAAAACGGAATGAATGAGGAGGCGATTGGGATGTTTCGGGAGATGAGGTTGCAGGGAGTGGAAGTAACTCCCGTTGCTTTGTCGGGTTTTTTTACGACATGTGCGAATTTAGAGGCCGTTGGAGAAGGACGACAAGGGCATGGCCTTGCTGTTGTGGGAGGGTTGGAGTTGGATAACGTTTTGGGGAGTTCAATTATGAACTTCTATTTCAAGGTTGGTTTGGTTGAGGAGGCTGAGGTGGTTTTTGGAGACATGGTGATGAGAGATGTGGTAGCGTGGAATTTGGTTGTGTCGGGTTATGTGCAGTATGGGATGGTTGGGAAGGCGCTTGAGATGTGTCGTATGATGAGGGAACAGAATTTGAGGTTTGACTGTGTGACATTGTCTTCTTTGTTGGCTGTTGCTGCTGATACAAGAGATGCTGGATTGGGTATGGAGGCACACGCATATTGTGTTAAGAATGATTTTGAGTATGATGTGGTTGTCTCGAGTGGAATCATTGATATGTACGCGAAGTGTGGGAGGATGGATTGTGCAAGACGAGTTTTCAGCTCTACCGGAAAGAAGGACATTGTGTTGTGGAATACGATGTTGGCTGCGTGTGCTGAGCAGGGTTTGAGTGGGGAGGCCTTGAAGTTGTTCTTTCAAATGCAGCTGGAGAGCGTGCCTCCAAATGTGGTTTCTTGGAATTCTGTGATTTTTGGTTTCTTTAAGAATGGTCAGGTTGCTGAGGCTAGAAACATGTTTGCAGAAATGTGCTCCTCTGGTGTTACGCCTAATTTGATCACGTGGACTACGGTGATGTCTGGTTTGGCTCAGAACGGTCTTGGTTGTGATGCCACGATGGTTTTCAGGGAGATGCAGGATGCGGGAATCAGTCCTAATAACATAAGCATAACTTGTGCGCTCTCAGCTTGCACCAGTATGGCATTGTTGAAATATGGAAGGGCAATTCATGGGTATATCATGAGGCATTATATGTTTCAATCTCTTAATATTGCAACCACTGTAATAGATATGTATGCTAAATGTGGAGCTTTGAATGATGCTAAGTATGTTTTCAGTTTGAGTTCAACAAAGGAGTTGCCTGTGTACAATGCAATGATATCTGCATATGCATCTCATGGTCAAGCCAGAGAAGCTCTTGGGCTTTTTAAACAGTTGGGAAAAAAGGGAATTGTGCCAGATCACATAACCCTTACTAGTGTGCTGTCAGCATGCAGCCACGGGGGGTTGGTGAAGGAGGGCATCGAGATTTTCAAGTATATGGTCTCTGATCTCCAGATGTCACCGAGTCAGGAACATTATGGTTGTTTGATCAAACTTCTTGCCAGCGATGGCCAGTTAGATGAAGCTCTCAAGACTATTTTTACAATGCCAAGCAATCCTGATGCACATATATTAGGATCTCTGCTTACGGCGTGTGGACAAAATCATGATATTGAACTAGCAGATTATATAGCAAAATGGTTGTTGAAGATAGACCCACATAATTCAGGGAATTATGTGGCTCTTTCAAATGTATATGCAACTGTCGGAAAATGGGATGAAGTGTCAAATATAAGGAGATTCATGAAAGAAAAGGGTCTAAGAAAGATTCCAGGGTGTAGCTGGATTCAAGTTGGACAAGAACTACATTATTTTATTGCTGGCGATAGATCACACCCTAAAACCGAAGAGATATATGTTACATTGGATTTGTTGGGATTTGAAATGCATTAAGCAAAATATTCCCCTTATGTACAATATTGAGCCAAATCATCTTCAGAAAGAAACTTATGTGTCGTTATTTATCATGAGATGGTTCCCAAGTGTGAAGGTAAAGGAGCTAGGATACACACTAATAGCTTAAAGGGATATAAACTCAATGTAGCAGAGATGAGAATGTTGCATCACATGAGTGGATGTACCTGACAAGATCTTTTTAGGAATGAAGGGATTAGAAAGCAAGTTTGGGGGGTAGTTGTAGAAAAGATAGATAGAAACTTGTCTTAAGTGGTTTTAACATCTGTACAGAAGATATGTAAAAATAAAAGCTGTGTTGTACACATTTTTCGTTCCTAATCATTAAAATAGTCCTGTATTAGATTTCTTATTAGTAGAGGAATTTACACTAATAAACATTGATTGATTTAGATCCACGAAGGCATCTTAAGGGTGCAAAATGTGAAACCTAGATTTGATTTTGTGGCAACAATTCACTTTATTCGGATTATTATTACATGGAGATGTAACAATCTCCAAATTAACTTCATATTCAATCTCTTTAGGAAGAATTAGGCGAAGAGATGTAACAAGAATTAAAATATTTTACTCCTATAGTAAATCTAAACTATATTTTTTCTATTCCCAACAATATATTCTTATAATTTAATGCCTAAAATTTTAAATAATCCAATGATTAAAATAATTTAATTTCTCAAAAAGTTATTTTTAGTTCATACTATGTGACACTCGTTAGTAATATGTATTGTTATTCATTGCAGAAGAACATTAATATGTATTCTGTAGAAAGTCCAACATCATTATAGATAACATCATTAATATAAGGTACAACGTGACCCATATTCATAAAATAAATGTCATTTATTCATCTTAAAATAATTTTTTATTAGCATGTGATATTTTTAAAATCTTTTGAAATCCATAAAGTATATATTTTATATTTTAAAATACAACTTAAAGACAAAAGCTAAAGATATAAGATTTTGGAAAAACAAAAATTATTTTATAAAGATAAATCAAAATTTACTCTTCAACAAATTCAAATATCATAAAAGTGAAACAAAAACAAAAAATATTTTATAAAGACTAGAATCTAAATATTTTTCCTTTGGAGGAAAAAAATCTATTAAATCTCTTTCCAAACTAAAAGCCAAATTGATAATATTCTTTTATAATGGATACAAAATTATTCCGAAACTAAATTAAGCATCATTTAAACTACTGTTTTCATTAAACGCATTATACTTTAAACTCAAAGGAAAAATCATAAACTCAGTTTCTCCCTCCTTTGGAGCAGTTTGAACATTGAATGTAACGGCAATTTCTTTCAATTTCAACGTGTAACTTTATGATTTTTAAAATGATTATTTTATCTTTTATGTAAATGACTTTTAGATTATCTGTTTTGAAAATTTCTTTCAACACATTTTTCGGAATTCATGAAATATATTCTAAAACACTTTTTTTTAATAGGATAAAATTTTCATAACAAGATTTCTATAATAAAATGTTTAGAATTTACGTAATATATTTGGAAACTAACTTTTTAAAACAGAATTATTTTTAAAATGCGTTTTCCAAAATGACTTCTCATGAACAAACTTTTGGAAATTTTTTTGCTCTAATCTTCTAATTACACTGTTTTTTTTAGCAGTTGAGGAATGGTGGATTGAAATGAGAGAGAAGTAGAGAGAACAATTCGGTTATTTCACCCAATTATTGAGTGCAGGTTCGAAAATACGGGGTGAAGAAAGTAATTGCGCCCAATACCCTAAGTCCGTTAACATTGGCGTTTTGGGAAGGTAGAAACTGAAGCAGAGTGGAAATAGAAGACAGTTGGGGATGGAGGAGAATTGGAGAATGGTGTTTGAAACCCTAAGACAAAGAGGTTGGTGTTTGGAAGACACAGACGAATTGAAGGCCATCATCGCCATTCAATCCGCAGTCGCCGATGAACCTTCCAAAGTCCTACATTCTGTCGAGTCAGAACTCCTCAATTCGGACCTTCGATCCATTGGCGCCAAGTCCTTACCCCAACCCTCTCTCCTTCGCAATGCTTCGTCTGTTCTTCACGGCCCAAAAGTTCTTCAGGCAATTCCATCTATTCAAACTATAGGGCTGCTCAATTTTAATTTGTTTTTTTGTTGCAATTCTCTTTCTGATAACTGCTTAAGACTGTGTTGGGTTTTAGCAGATAACTTCGGTGAGGGATATATCTAAGAGCAGCGTGGATGAGTTTTTGAGGAATTCAGGTGCTCGGAGACTTCTCAGATTGTGTCTTACTGATGGTCACTCCGAAATAACTGCTGTGGAATATTCTCACGTTCCTTCTATACCGGATGATGTGGTTCCGGGTACAAAGGTAGTCCCGTTCTTGCCATGTATTGCGGCAACTGCATTTACATTTATGATTGTGAGCCGAATGCATGGCATAGTCTGTTATAAACCTTTTAAATTACATTGATTTATATCAATGTTTTAAATGGGGAAGCCCTGTTCTGTTCTTTGATATAGTGAGATATTGCGAACACATGAAACCTGGATAATTGGCACGACATGCACGTAGGAATACGGGAAATTTTTTAAATGTAGTGCTCTGGATATCTAAGGGAACATTGCTTTAAAGTATATAGATGCAGAATATTGGAAAACAAATAGATATTGGTAATTTCTCATTAATTCATAACTATTGGGAATAAAGATATGGATAGTTTTCCTTTAGTTCATAACTACCCCGAATGTACCCCAAATTTATTCCTTCAGTTTTTTCTTAAAAAATATATAAGAAAATTGGACACTTTCAGATATGTCGCCAGAAGTATATGAGGAGTATTGATGTATGTCATGTGTATGGACAACTCTAAAAACCTTCATTTACATTTGGAGCTGAATTGCTGTATGTTGATGTATGTTTGGAACATTGGTTGATACAATTGTTATATTCTGTTGATTGTCATTAATCTGTCTTGATTGTTGATATGGCTTTATGTTATATTGTTGTGACATGTTTGTACCTTAGTGATTATGTGATCTATTGGTTCTCTCTTATGTTTTTATTCCTGAATCTCTATTTGAATGTGTCAAGTTTAAATCAGTTTTACCTTTTATGATACTGTTGTTGTGTTCCCATTGTACAGATCCGTTTGGAAAATAAAGTTGCAGTTCACAGTGGAATTGTTTGCTTAAATCCTAAAGTATTGACTGTATTAGGAGGTGTTGTTCAATCACTCTACGATGAATGGGAGATGAATAAAAAATATTCAGGATTCTCCCGATCATCTTTAAGAAAGCTAGAGAATCGTGATACAGGTGGTCCTCCACAGTTTGTGAAGCTGCAGGTTGGATCTTACTCAGGTCAAAAGGAACATTTTTTTGTCATTCTTTCCGTTCTATTTTGTATTATGTGCACTGTTTTCTTCTTCAAGATTGATTGTGATTTTGTTTCGTCATTATTGTTCATAATCAAGTGATTCTTGCTATTAGCACAGAATTGGAATTGATAAATAAGTAAATTGTTATATGGATGATGATCATTCATGTTCATCCTGCCTCCTCTTAAGGCTATTTTAGTTTTTGATGTATTATATGTGAGGACTGCTTGATGGACTAAATTACATTGACCTTCACTATTTTGAAATCTTATGGAAGCAAGTCTTCAAATTTTGAATTGTTAGTTTTGGTAATAGTGATATCTCCTATTAAAATTTGTCAGACCGGTTTATACAGAGAAAAGAAATTCCTGGCACTGACTCCTCTTTTATACCATTTCCATTCCATTGAAATAAACGGGAAAGCGACAAAAACTAATGGCCAATTTGCAGGATTCAGTAATCTCAGAGATGTTAGTGAAATCTACAAGCCTTAAGGATTTCTGGAACAAATATTGATATTTTATGTGTTCTAACAATAGACCTTCAAACACCAAATGTGCTGTTGTTCAGAATTCATGATAGTTTGCATGGAATTGACAAAAACAGCGTTCTCCTACAGGTATTACAGATTATAACTCTAGTAGAAGTCGAAAGCCAATTGCTGATGTTGGTGAAGCTGAGATGAGACAAACAGGTATTGCAGATTATAACTCTAGTAGAAATCGTAAGCCAATTGCTATGCTCGGTACAACTGAGACGAGACCAACTGATATCCAGCAAGGCCCCAATCAGAAGGCAGATATTTTGGATGCAAATCTAGAATCCAATCTACCTCAACAAAGAGCTCAAGACAAGGCTAGTAGTTCAGGCACAAGGCCGAAAGAAGGTGCTTCCTTTGTCTTATATTTTTGTTCCAAGTGCTTTTGGTATATATATATATATATGTGTGTGTGTGTGTGTGTGTGTTTTAATCAAAAGCAATATACAAGTGCCCTGGAAAAACTGCCTCATTGGTTGGATGTTTTATTTAATATGAACAATCAGACTTTCTGCATCTCTTTGGGAATGAACTGACAATTTACATATGCATATAAAATAGGAATCAAATTCATGCCCTTTTTGCCTTAGCCATTTTTATTAATTATTCAATTCTCTTTCTCCCAAATGGAATTAGTGTGATATTGATGTTTGACCTGTTTACAGTTGTGGAATCTGTTCCTGTGCAAAATCAAGCAGCTGCCCAAAAATTACTTCAGAAGCTGAATCCACCAAGTCAGAATGATCGACATGGTAGGGGTTGGAAACATAGGGGCAAGGGGAAAGAAGAAGATCCAGTTGTATTCACTTTGGAAGAATATGAAAACAGAAAGGCCCAGACAAAGCTTACTAATATAGACAAGGATCGATACATTAGTCATGATGAGGAATTTGCTAGGCACCTTCAAAATCAACTAAACCTTGAGGATTCTCAGGTCAGTACCTTACTCTTTAGTAATATCTTGTGAATTATGCTGTTTTGTTTTTCTTTTTTTCGTCATCACTCTATAATACTTGGTCCTGTGTCTTATTATCTTATGACTTGACTTGTTTAGGTAGGATTGGGTTTGGGTACTTATGAAGCCAAGGCACAAGATATTAGGTTAAGTATGTTCACATATGAAAGGGATTCTGACAGCGGCCATCAAATGGCACAAGGAGGAAGAAGAGGCAGGGGAAGGGGGAGAGGAAGGGGAAGAGGAAGGGGTAGAGGAAGATATGGTTAACTAAAATGTTTTTTTCCTCTTTGTTTCTTGTGAAGATGGAAATCGTGGTTCATAATGGTATCGGTTCCTTGGCAAAATCCAATGACCGAACCAACTATAGCATTGGGTTCAGTTTTGAAGGTGAAGAATCTTGAAAAACAGGTGATAAACCTTTGGGCTTTCTTTGTTACGTGTATCATAGTTTCTTGGGTATTTTTATCCTTTTTTCCATATGGATTGATCAGTGTATTTGAAATCAGGTTTCTTATTTTGAATGTAGTTGAGCCATGAGTCTTAGTTAGCCTCGCTGATATTCCCTTGTATACTTGCGTTATAGGTTGACCTGCATTTGAAAGAGTTTATATTCGCTTATTATAAGAAATTTGTTTCTCCAAAACAAAATAAATACTAAACAAATAAGAAGACGCTTAATTTGATAGTATTAATAATCAAAGGTTGACACTAGAACAATACAGATAAATGTCATTTTAACAAATTAGTTTAGGTCAAACTTATAATTTGATATATCAAATGCAAAAATTATAATTTGATTAGTCAGAGATGTTACAAACTCTAATTGTTTGAAAAAAAATTAAATTTAAATTAAATTATAATTCAACTCTCTTTTTGTAATTTTCCTGTTTTTGAGTTGGTAAGATAGCTCGGTTGAGTTCGATTAAAAACGATTTTTTTAAAACAGACTGTCAGTACCTAGTATCTTTCTATAAGTCTATTATCATCATTCTCACTCTTTAATTAAAAAGAGGTGCTGTGTATACAATGTTTTCTTAATAGGATTTGTTGTCTCCAATAAAAAAATCCAAAAATCCAGTTGTACCAAAGAATCCCGAAAAAGGATAGTGGCGATTTTTTAAAAAACAGATTGTTAGTAAATAGTATCTTTCTAGAAGTCTATTATAAGCATCTTCATAATTCTTTGATAAGATTACAATGCATCCATTACAAGTAATTATGAAGAAGGCGTCAAAGAAAAAGGATCCAGATGTAGAATTATAATGAAAATACTAAATTACTCTAGAAATTATATTTGAAACAATTTTTTCTAATTCATTCACACTACAAAATTCCTAACATACATGAAAATTAAACTTTAAGAAAATTGCCTACGCAATTTATAAAAAACAAAATTACCTATAGTACTGTTGCTAGTTTTCCCAAAACGATAGAATGGAACACAGCACATACGTAAGTTTCATTTGGTATCTCCAGCAGAAGGCTGCATTATGCACAGACATCTACATACATAGAGTTAGCGTATTGATGAATGTATACCACATTGATTCTGGTACAACGTCTTCATCACTGCAGTGCAATGCCAGTGAGCCAATACAAGTAAAGAGCTAAAGTGGGGGCCAGCCAGGTCATTAGGTAGTAAGAAGTGGGTGGAGCTGACACAGCAAATAATTGCATGCGTGACTGCACCGACACCACAAACAAATACCCTTCAATTCCCATAACACAAGCAACACGCTCTAAACAACTTTGGAGGCAAACCTTAGGATTTACAAACCTAAATGGCATTGCAAATGCATCTTAAAACATGCCAAAACGCAAGAACCATGTTGCTAAGTAATTTGAACATTCACACTAGCTGTTAACTAGCATGCCACCGAACATGCCGGAGATGCTAAAACATCACCAACTACAGCTATAGGTTGGACATTGGCAATGGCAGCAGCTTCAAGACGTTCCCATGTTACTCTCCGCCGCTCCGCTGCGGCGATTGACCTTGAATCTTCCTCCTCCAACTTAAGTTGGCAGGCAAGCACCAGCTCCTCATCCATCTGAGACAGCATCTTCCTCATGTTCTCGGTGTGGTTGAGCACTGCTCGGTTCCAGTGATATTGAGTGTTATGTACAAGTGCTGTGAACACAAGAGGCAGAATCACCTGCCGGTTTTGGGCGACAACATCGAAGATGTGTTCGTTGTTCCATAACAAATGAGCACGTTCAGCCACCTGAACAAAGATATGAATAAGTACACTGATAGATGTTCTTCATAATAGAAATACTAACAACATGCCCTCTAATACACTTTTATTAAGGTTGGAAATTTTATTGAAAATAACAAAACTGTGTTGTCTAGATCTCACACCGTATTCAATGAGATCCATTCATGATTTTTGTAATTTATGATAAATTTTAACTAATAATAAGGAGTGTATCAGAAAAAGTTTGTTGAAGAATATATGGTCAGACAGTGTTTCATCACAGTTATCGTCACCAAAACAATGCAACAATCTAGTCTTATACTGCAAGGTGGAATCGGTTGCATCGATCCAACAAGCCATTGTATATCACGTTTACAGAACAAGCCATTGATCTCTAAACCCTCCTTAATGGTTTTTTTTTTCCATTAGTTTGCTTCTACAGTTTCTTCCACACACGTGACATGTCCAAATCATCCTAGGTGAGATTGTCGCTACATACTTTCCTATTTAATGCATTACTCTTAATCCAATCTTATCTGATATGTACACTCACCAAACACAACATTCTCATCACAGCTCCGAAACCATGTAACTAGAAATTCCATTGCATGACACAAAGGCTAAATCAATGTATATATCCAAGTATATCAGAGAAAGTAATGAAATCAGAAGAGCTAGAAAAAAGGATTGACAACATAGTGGTATTTAGAAGCAGAATCCAATTTCTTACTTTACACGGAAGTTCTCTCAATAAGGTGAAAAAAATATGAATTAAGTTTAGAATGACAAAAGGTTACTTTTTTCATATGAAAATGAAGCTAAAAGAGCAGCAGATTAACCGAAATTACCTGGTAATGATAGCTATTAAGACAGCAAGCTATTCTTCGGAACAGTGGGACCATAACCTTCTGAAATTCAGTCATGATTGTCGCATCCAAAACCTCTTCCAACTCACTTATGAACATCAGCTCCTTTTGGCTATTTGTTACCGGCCAGTACTTCAATATCCCCCTTATCACCGTGCTAGCCAGTGTTGGATCCTTATCAATGAACTGTACAACACAATATGTTAACTGCTGATGATAACTACTAACAGATTTAGGTTTGTGTAAAGGTATTAAAACCCTACACAAAAACATTTTGTGCTCCTCCTTCAATGGCAACGCAAACCCACAAATTACACTCCCAAAAATCTCCAGCAACTCAGCAATTCCATTATGACGTTCAGTCTCAAAAACAAAACGGTAGATGATATCGCTGACACATTTCCGTATGAAAGGCCTGTGTACCATGAATTTCCCATAGATTCTATGCAGAACTGCTTTCAGGCAATCTCTTTCTCTAGGGTCCTCAGAATCAAAAAGGTCAAGCAATCTAACAATAAAAGCGTTATCAAGATGCAATTTAGCCACCTTTAGATCAAGTGCATTATAATTTATGAATTGAAGGAGTAGATCATAAACAATTTTCAGGTGAGACCAGGAAGGATCAAACATTAGCTCTTCATCTTCTGTTTCTCCACCAGTAGCACTAGCACGAAACTTAGGTGGGAAAACCCTGAACAAGTTACTTGCACACATTTTACACATTGCAGCTATTGATGGTTCTGTGAACTTTGCCGATCCAGAAGAAACAAAATCAACAAGCTCTACTAATATTTGATGTTTAACATCTTCCTCTTTGCAATTCTTATCAGGACAATTTATATCATAAACACGGCAGCAAAGATTCAACTTACTGATAAACAGGTTTTGCTTCTGTATATTTGAAACATCTTTGAAAGATACATGGGGATCAACTGCTTCCACTCCAGCACTCAAGCTTGCTGGAAATACCGCTGATGATACCCGCTTAACAGCATTTAATTTGTTTGAAATGGCAACCCCAACAGTTGTACACTGAAAGACATTTGCAAAACTAGTAGCACTCCCAGAATCACTCTGGGCCGAATCTGATGTGTCAGATTTTGTCAGCTTCTTAGGCAATTTGCTAAGAATTTGCTTTAACATGGTGGCAATGCAGCAAAGCTAGCAGACAAAAAACCAGCATGAGTTTATCAGTCAACCGAAATCTTACGCACTCCTGCTATTGATGAAATGAACCAAAAGAGCACCAGAAAATGTGCAATCATACAACAGAAAAGCAAACTAAGACCCGCTTATGAGAGTTCATAGCGCAACTAGGACCAATATATAGATTAAACACAAGTACAAAGGATAACAGCTAAAGAAAAAAATGAACAAAATCCTGTAAAGAAAAACACAAAAGCACAACCAATCTAAAATGTATTGCAGCAAATACAGGCAAAATCAATAGGAAAACATCACTCCTTGCACAATATGTGTCGATGAAACAAACAGTAATTCGAAAAATGCATTCGGGGTATCTTCTAAAGAACAACAAAGAGCAAGAAATTCTAACCAGATCTAAGGCTTCTTTGCAGAATTCAGTAGACAAGGATGAGTTTCATTATGTTAAAGGCAGATGAAGTTCATCTCAACAAGTATTAAAATGAAAAGGAAAAGAGCAAGAATCAACAAACAGTAAATTAATACAAATTTAAAAACTTGGCAGTTGAAGCAACAGTGGATGGTAAAACCCGAGATCGGGGTCTCAGTTAAAAAATTATAAGGAACTTGAGGAAGCGTTAAAGCATTGCAGAATCCTTGAAGCTTACGTGACCATTACCAGACAATTTTATTCATTAAGAATACAGTTAAAAGAGACTCTTAAACAAGACATGACACATAAATCAGTACATGTAAGAATTTAAAAATCTTTAAACGTGGTAATTAAGATAGAAGCAGAAACGACCAACCTGATTTGGTTGCGAAAGAAAAAATTGGGAAGAAGAGAGGGAGAAGTAGTCAAAGAAAGTGTATGCGAGTTTCCATAGGATTGAGTAAGAAGCATTACAGAGAGAGAGAGAGAGAGAGAAAGAGGGTGTTTTATTTGTTGGGTGGAGAAGAAAAAGAAAGAGAGTTTGACGTTGAAAATGCGAGATTTGTTAATGGTTGATTTGGAGAATAGAGGGAGCTGAGAGGCTCCAATTCCTGGATTGAAGAGGACAACCGACGCGACATCTTACTTACAATCCCACTCCCTCCCTCAATAGTTAACTTGTCATACTTCTACTTTTAATTTTCTATTTAGCCAGTTTACTCTCTTCAAATTTTTCTTTTTTCAACTTTCTTTTATTAATGGAAATTTTTAATTTAATCTATGTGTAATATTTATTGAAAATTTTATTTCCTAAATCATAAGATTATTTTTCCATTAGAGAATATTAATGTGTTTATTTATTAGTTATATTTTTGGACAGTAGATGGACTAGTTCTTAAAAAGAGTAAATTTTTTATGTGGAGTTGTGGATTTTAAGGAAATTTTTTTAAAACGAAGTCACAAATATAGACAACCAGATGCAAATCTAGGCAAACAACTTAGCTAAGGCTGTTGGTATATTTTATGAGTTTGTTAAGTTGATTTAGTTAAAAAGCATATGATGACCCTAAGTACAAATGACTTATGAAGAAGCACCAAACAAATTATGAAGAAGTGATAGTAGCATAAAGAGTTAGATATTCACAATTTTAGTATTGATGACTCCAATGTTATATTAGACATTTATAACATATTAAATGTTTATCACTAGATTACAAAGTTATAAATTAATTGTTGCTTTACCCATATGTCTTATATTATGAGAGAGATGTTACTTGTAACAATTTCCTCCTTAGTAATTTTTTCTAAGAGTTAAACTTCTAACTTTTGTCTTTGATAACAATTATTATGAGTTAAATTAGGTTTTTGACTTACTTTTCAAGCTCAAATTGAAGCCCACTTAAGACTTAAAACTAGTCTACATAGGTCTCTACAAAATCCTACAATTACAATACATACATTTATAAAATTGTACAGACTAAGAAAAAAAAAATAAAACCATAATATTATACTCCCTAAAGTAGTAGAGTCTTATTCTTTGAAGCTTTCTCTTCTTATATTTTCTTAAATAAATATTTTGTATGCTAGATGATTTTTATCACCGTGACACGTTCTCAATCAAGTTTCACCAGGACTAAAGACTGGATATTGTTTGGAACACAGATATTCTTGGCTAAGACTAGTTTTTTGGAAGTTGTAAAACTTTCAAAAGTTTTGAACGTTTAGGTTTAAACGTTTGTTATATATTATATGAGAATATGAGAACAACTCAAAGAATATGAATGATAAAAGAACTTGTCTGGACTATTTTCCACTACTGCAAGTGTAAACAAGAACTTCATCGTATCCTGAAGAAAATTTGCTGACTTTTAGCAATATAAAGGGTAAATATTTCTTTAGAAGAGTGACACTGTTAACCACTTTGAAGTCATCTAAATCCTTTTGATCTAACAATAATGTTTAACACCAGCTCCACAACCAAGAAGAATCCTACCAATAATGAGCATGGCAAGGTCTTGAGCAGCCGCATTAAGAACAACGCCACAAATGAAGAAGAATCCAGCAATGAGCATAGTGAGTCTTCTTCCTAACCTACGAGTCGTGTAGGAAGTGAAGAACCTTGCTCTCAAACCAGCCAGATAGAGAGATGATGTGAAAAGCTGCTGTCCTTGGTTGTTGTATTTGCAGTAATTGTTGTCCAAATCTTTCTCTTCCACCGTCTTTTTGTATACCGTCGAAAAAAACTTCTTCAAGAATGGTGTCATAGACGTCACACCACCTGATTAGATAGAAATGTAGTGTCTTATGATGAATATAAAGTTTAAAAATGCTTTATTAATTTAGTCTTTGAACACGAACAATGTTCTTATAAAATTATGGTCACTTACAATGTTTTTGCACTTCTTGGTCACTTGTGCAAAAAACGGATAAAATAAAATAAATGAGGGTTGAGTTGTATTTTTAAAACTTGTTGTAATATTTGCAGATATATTTTGAAGATACACATTCAGACGATACTGATAGACGATCTACCAACAATCTTTTCAAAAATTGAGTTCAAAAACTTCTCCATCTTAGGTTAGTGATATAAACAATATAGAGAAAGAGGAAATCACTCAAGATATTTTTATATTATTTTATCTAATAACACAAATTACATTTAGTTCTTAATTAACTTATTAAGTTTCACTAAGTAGACCAACACTACAAAATATAACAGAAATATTTTTTTTCGTCTCATAATCACTCCTGACTAACTTATAAGAGTCTTGTTCAAAAAGTAACCACTTCTGATATAATTTAATATGATAAATTGTATTTAATTTATAATTTTTTTAGTATATGATGTTAAAAAAGTGACATAAGTAAGAAGAAGTATCTAAAGTAATTATATGCTCATTTTCACTCTTGAAAGTGCAATATACAATTATTCATGCGTAAATACATGCACCGGTAATTAGATTCTCAGATGAGATAAAGTTTAACTCTCTGAATTATGTATTGCGTAGGTTTAGGGTTTAATTGGTAAATAAATTATGTATTGTCATGCAAAAAGATACCGTCAAAGGAAATTGCCCCCTTTTTAATTTAAAAGATAACGTTTTATTACTTTGAACTAGTGTCATTCTTGATATAAAAACTATATGACCAATTTTGACTTGTGTTAAAACCTGAGACTCAATAACAAAAATTATTAATCTTCTTGCCCATTGTCCAGGCATATTGTAGAGATCATTTAATTTATCAATGCAACAACATTACAGGACGACAGATTCCTTTCTTGGGGAGAAATGGATGAAGATGTCTAGATTTCCCTAAGTCATAAGGAATAACCCTTGTATTTTTATATAGTTAAATGCAATCCAACTTAACCTGTGAATGGATTAGTTTAGTTCGAATATTATTTTTAAATATTTAAATCAATAGAATTTGATCGTTCAAATTTTATGTTTTAACCACGATTTTGGTTCCTCGACTATCGATTATCCACGATTTTGATCAACCTGTTTTTTTTTTTCTACTATTTTAATCTCCGGATTTTGAAAAACTGATAACTTTAGTCCAATTGACTAAAGGTAAAATAATTTAATTATAAAAATAAATAAATGGATAAAGGTAAATAATATGGCTAAAAACTATATTTTTTTCTAAATCTGAGAACTAACTAAAATCGTAAAAAAATAAAAAATAAAAGCATAAATAGAAATTAAAGAAAAATAACTTTTTGCAACTAAAACAACATTAAACTAACTTGTTCCTTCCATTTCTTTTCATCTTTCTTTTAAATTTGTAAAGAATAAAACAAATTTTTACTATTTTTGTTTATCTTTCTTTCATTTTTATATCATAATAAATACGTGCATAATTTTATTAATTATCTTATAAAATTTTAAGAAAAGGGAGTGGTGTGATAGCAACTGTCATACGAAGTCCATGCTAGAATCCGACCTACCACATGACCCATGTTGAGGAACTCAGCTAATAACTTACCATAGAAACAAGAGACCCAAGTTATTTGTTTTGGTATGTTCACGAGAAATGATGCATTTTTCTTATAAGGGAAAAGAAAAAAAAAAAATTATACTAATGTACAGGCTTAGCCATTTTGACGAACAATTAAATATTGATGACACCTAAGAGTAGCATAACCATAAACCAAATGGAATTCAACTTTCCCCCTTCCCTTCTTTACAAGTAACACAAATTTTATATATTTAAGACATGTAGATCTGATAAAAATAAATATAGCTCTAAAGAATTTGATCCAATTTGCACTTGGGAAGGGGAGTTATGCAACTCCTCCAGTTATGCCAATCAATATTCAGGTGCTTTCTGCTGAAACCTGACTCACAACTCCAAAGTTGTTTGCCGTTTTGGGCCTCCATTCAGTCCTACCCCTCACAATTTCAGCACCATCATCAAGTCGAAGCAAGTGTTTGCACTCAAAAAGTCCACCGTCAACTAAACCGCCTACATCAGCACCAGATATATCAGTCAGCGAATCCAGCACACTGTTCCTGCCACACTCCCTTCTGTACTCCAAAGTCATGGCACACAACTCATGACTCTCCAAAAGTGGCTGTGGAGCACTCTGCAGTTATCAAAGCAAAATATTTTTGGTTTAATGGCTCGATCAAAATCGTAGCTAAACAAATAAAAATCAATTGTTTACCCTTGAAAATAAAACACACTAATAAAAAAGGGGACTCCTAAGTAGGACACAAAAAGATTAAACGAGGAAAAGGGGTGTTCTATTTTCCCATCCGCCATCCCATTTTACAACTCAGCTATCTCATTATCAGGTTTCAAGGCACTTCACAAACTGTCATAAACTACTTGCATAGGAGGCAAAACTATAACACAAAATTGATATCTTCAAACAACTTTCACTTGATGGGACTGGAAATCTGAAACATGATCTTACGCAATACTTTCGGAAAATAAACCTGCAAAAGTATTGAGAATCAAGCCCAGGTTACTCTAAAAAGAACTAACTGACAGTTGCTTTGGCACACTGTGGGTGTTGCATAATAGCAGTATCACCATTGAACCTGCCTTTAAAAGGTCAAACGAGCTCTACTAATAAATTCCTCTAAGAAAGGAGAAAAAGAATTAAGGATCGATTAAATAAAATACAAGAACAGAAGATTGATTACCTCCAGAATCCACCCAATGTACTTCACATTGTTAACATGCTGGTTAACATCTAGATCATTCCATCTAGGCTGAAAATAGAGATAAATAATATAATTGCAAAACATAACATCTGAGATACACTTCAGAAAATAAACCAATGTTAGCAATTACACAAAGAGTTAGCATACACTTAAACCAGTGCGAATGAAATTAGCCGAATCATCAAGTTTGGATAGTTTTTTTTTATCCTCTTCCACAACTGGAGCAGAATCAACAAAATAAGTGCCTATCTCTCCCCTGACTTCTTCGGGAATTTTAGACAGTTTCCTTGTCACTTTATTCATCATGACCCAAACACTGTAGAACATCAAAATCAAAATCAACCAATCAGAAAACCCTTACAATTTCCTAGCACCAAGGTGCAGCAGATAGATGAGTTGAAGACTTGAACTTCCTAGCAAATTAAAATTGTATTAAATATTGTTGGTGGATTCAGAAGTTCTCATCTGCAAAAAAAAATCTTAAAGCTGCAACTGATTGACTTTATCAAGATCTCTAAAGGCATGAGAAAAGCAAGTAGAATGTTACAATTTTATTGAAAGTAAATATGATAACACATAACTTCAAAAGCAGAGCTGAATCACCAGAGAAATATTCCTATGCAAAACATATCTATAGGCAACAGAAAAAAGGATTCCTGAAACTAATATCTACCTGGATGCTCTTGTCAAGGTTTCACCCGTTTGGGCATCACGTACAAGCCAATCACGACGCATACCATTCTTCCCTGATGCGGAAACCCAAGTGTCGACTTGAACAACATCACCCCTGAAGCAAACATAAATTCATTCAGCTTCAGATGAAACAGAATCAGAATTTATTGCCGAACAGAGTAAATATAAAGATGAGCGCATGGTATAAGTTACTTCTTTTGAAAACCTGTGTATGCACCGAACTTTTTACCATAATAAAAGCGAAATATAAAATTTTACCACTAAAGGTAAACATATCTATACAGTAGTTTATTAGCCTCTCATATCCAGTCTAACAGAGGTAAGGCAACTTCCCATAACTCTTGACGTATACAACTTATGTTTATTAGATTTATTACCATCCAGGAAGAATTTCATGTACATTGCAGAATTAATTTACTCACAACTTCAGATTTTGAAAAATAAAATCATTTTCAAATATGATCCATAATCTGTTCCAAACACGCATTAAATCCCAAGTTCCCAACTCTTATGTCACTTTTGAAAAACAGGATGCACAAGTAACAGAACTGCAGACATAGAATAAAAATTTCAACCAGATATCATGAAAAGTCAAAAAGAAATTATGACAAAGACAAAAGAAGATATCAACAGATGAGAGCATGGATGCTTTTGCAATTCACTCTATAAAAAGGCAAGTCGAACCAACTTACCATTTAGGATAGCGATCAACCACAACCTGCATCTTGGTAACCACCCAAATCAAGTTCTTCTTACACATTTCAGGTGTGGAGCCAAAACCATCACCAAGAAGCCCCGCGGTCTTAACATGATTAAGTGCTGTCTCCTGTTTTCAAGAAAAATATAAAATAAAATAAAATAATGAAAACACCGATACAACTTGACAAAACTTAGAATTTGAGTTTTGTCCAGTAGCTTAGCATGCATGCAAACAAACATTTAGCATATCAATTATCTAAATAAAATAGGATTAAACTTTGAAGTTGCATGCAAATATATAGCATTCAGATTTCCCATTCTGATGGAAAACACCACTGGTAAGTTGTTGTTTCATGAGCTGACCTGCAAATGATTCATCAACGTCTCTATAGAAGCGGTTTTGTCGGCGCCAATTTCGTAGGACCGAATGGAGAAGTTCTGCCTGAACACAAACCCGTCCTCCACGATCTTTCCAATCCCAAAGGGATCAACGAGCATGTCGGGGCGGCGCGGCTTCCAATCGAGCATCATCCACTGCTTCTCGGCGGCCAGGAAGGCTGTGGTGATGGCGGCGAGAAGCATGCTCCAGTCTGGCAACTGGTTGATGAAAGTCCTCGGAGCATGAGAAAGTGACGACGACGAAGAAGGCAAATCATCCTCAACCTTCACGGTGTCGTTAACCTTGGGAGGGGCTTGCGCGTTTGCCTTCACCTGCAAGCCACCGCATAAACCATTTCTCTGGTTGAGTCCTCTCAGGTTCGCAGACCCACCACCCAATTGCGTCTGCTTCCCTTTTCCAGAATCCGGCGAAGGCACAACAGGGATAAACGACGCCGTTACGGCTGTTGCAACCATCGTGAATACTCCTACGCCTGCATGGAAAGTCGAAACATCGTTACAAACAGGAACATGTCAATATTCAATATCCGAAGAAAACAAGACGGATTAGACATTTCTGTTACACAAAAATGAGAAAAAGTTACTATTGATTTTTCAGACACCAAAAGTAATGTACAATAAATGCAAAAGTCGGTCCAGATCTGACTTTGAATATAGAAAACAAAACAAAACACCGCAAACCAAGATTCATGTTATTGAAAGAAAAAAAAATCTTAAAAAACAATTCGTATTAGTATATTATAATGGGCACAAAATCATGAGTTGCAACCGAATGCATCGATGAAATAATCTTGAATTGTGTTACATTTGGTTTGAGGGAACCGAATCATGCATTGATTTGAGAAAGGAAATTAAAAAGGAGAAAAAGGAAGGGTGGCGGGAAGAAAACGCAGCGTTTTGAATTGGTACCTTGATGAATGAAACGGAGAAAAGAAGAGAGGGAAGAGATGAAACGAGTAGAAGTGGGCGATTAATGGGTGGCGAAGAAACAGAGAAACGCACTTCGTTTTCCCGTTCCAATCTCTCTCTCCCCTTCTTCTTGTTCTCGTTTTGGGAATGGAATCCAAAAATTATGGATGTAGTTATGGTTTTTTTTGAATTCGAAAAGTAAAAGCTCCACAAAGAATATTAATAATAAGCGTGTCTTTGATATCCACCGAATTAGCCTCCAATCGCTTTGTTATATACAAAACACCTGGCCCTATTCTCTACATTTCAAAAAATTACATCTTCATTAATTTTTTTGTTTCATTTTAAAATATTGGTCTTACGTTATATCAGTTAAAAAATAAAAAGAAACTAAAATATCAGTTTAACTCAATAAAATATTCTATTTATTCAAATTTAACCTATAACGCATTTCTTTTAAATAGTATTCCTCTTTTCAATATAAGTAGGACCACTTTACTTGTCCTTGATTATATTGTTAGAAAAATAGTTTTGAAGAGTTAAAAAGACAGTTTTTTTTTAAATATAAAAAAAAAATAAAACAACTGTTATTTTGAAATGAAATAATTTTATTAGCTTACATGCTTAACAAATGATTACATGATAGGACAGATAAAAATAGTGTTGCCCATAGTCAACTTAACTATAAAGCATTTCATTAATTAATGTTGATTCTATTAACTGTCTTATTTGAAATGAGTTTCAGTACCATCAAACAGTTTCATATTCAAATCCATCATCTTTTCAACTGGGATATTGAGTTATTGATTCAGTCATTATTGATTAAAAAAAAAATATATATATATATATATATATATATATATATATATAGAAAATA